>Ga0208739_1000081_pt1 | contig 36987 bp, 62 predicted proteins | sample CryBogCBE27Jul09_FD_184566 | JGI IMG/M metagenome (GOLD analysis project Ga0208739, IMG submission 184566) | Freshwater microbial communities from Crystal Bog, Wisconsin, USA - CBE27Jul09 (SPAdes) (version 2) | ecosystem: Environmental > Aquatic > Freshwater > Lake | place: Crystal Bog... | reverse complement strand
CTGGATGTCCCTCCTCTAGCGATACAGAAACGAGAGCCGAACTTGACAGATCGGTTAGTGAAGCTCTTGTCACCATCACAGGGGACGGAGACCAAGCCATTGTCGAACTTAACGCCTGCATTGACCAATACGCAAAAATGAGGGAGATCATTCATGGTAAGCGCTGAACAACTCCAACAACTTGGTATTGGTATTGAATGGACGCCTGCGCTTAACGATACGTTCGCAAAGTTCAACATTGCAACACCTCGCCAGCAAGCAGCGTTTATTGGACAAGCAAGCCATGAGTGCAACAACTTCAAAACGCTTGAGGAAAACTTAAACTACAAAGCCGAGACTTTGATTAAACTGTGGCCTAGCCGATTCCCTACTTTGGAGATTGCTAATGCCTACGCCCACCAGCCCCAAAAAATTGCCAACAAGGTCTACGCCTCACGCATGGGCAATCGTGACGAAGCGTCTGGTGATGGGTTCAAGTTCAGAGGCAGGGGTTGTATCCAACTTACGGGGCATGACTCGTATTGGCATTTTGGTCAGGCCATCAATGCCGATCTTGTGGCCTCACCCGATTTGGTGTCCTCGCCTAAATACGCTGCGTTAAGTGCTGGCTGGTTTTGGTCAACACATAATCTCAATGCTTTGGCAGACGCCATGAACTACGAGGCTGTAACTCGCAAAATCAATGGTGGCATCTTTGGACTTGCTGAACGAATTGCATTGACTCAGAAGGCTTATCAGGTTTTAGTCTGACAAGGCTTCAATCATTACCCAAGTGGCGATGAGTAATGCGGTAAAGAATCCTGCTCCAAAAAACAGGATTGTGCAAAGCATGAAGATGTTGTAAATATCGTCATCCATTGTTTTTCTCTTTGAGTTTGTCTGCAACTGCCCATATTGCGCCTAAAGTTAGCGAACGGTTTTTACGCAAAAGTGTTTCTAATTCTTCGCAAGTCAGGTCTACCCATTCTTTTCGGTCAAATGCTTCTGCCAAAATAAAAATCACAGGGAACAAACACAAAAATCCAAGATCAATCAATGTCATTTTGATTCTCCAAACTTTCATTTATCAACTGTTGCTTAACTAGCTCTAAGCACCAAATTACGGTGTCCATGTATAGCGATTCGTCATACTTGTGAACCAGCTCTAGCATTTCATCGACCAGAGCGCCAGCCACCTTGCCTTGGTTTAGATTCATGTCTTACTCCTTGTTCACATTCTCATCATCCTCCGCCCAAGGATGGTTCACGGCATCTGCGTACAACGCCAAGCAACCGCCTACGATAAAAATGGCAACAATGCCGCCGACAACAATATCAATCCAGTCCATCATTTGCCTCCACGTTCTTTGATTAAGAAATATGTATGTTTCAAATCTGGATTTGATCTTCTTAATTGGACAAGGCAACTAGTTGCAGCTAATCTTTGATCATCTCTAAATCGAGCAACAACAATATTGCCCCCGAGTGTTTTTTGTTTGAGATAGATCATGTGTGTAGTTCGTCGTCAAGTTTTAAAAGCATCAGGATGGCAAAGCAACCTGCCCAAACAGTCAACGTAACTTTTAAGCCAGTTGTCCAATTAGCCAAATCCCAACTTGCCGAGATGCCAGCGCCTATCACGTACCAAAACGCATAACTGATGATGAACGGGGTCATGATGAACCCAATGGTTGCAAAGTAGCGTTTCATTTCATGCTCCTTGTTTCAAAAAATCCATTCAAGTGTGGATGTTCTTTCATAAACCGTCTTGCTAGGTATGGTGTAACGTGGTCATTAATTTTCCATTCACTATTCGCTTCTTGCAAAGCTGAATGATGACGTAAGAACTCAATGATTGTTCTGGCTGAGTAATGGCGGTGGCCTCGCTGATAGATCAGCAGCGCTTGCTCCTCAAACGCTTTCCAAATGTGATTGTTTTCAGCAAACCAGTTTTCAATGTTCATAATGTGCCTCTTAATTTGTCAAAAAAATGGGGACAAAGCCCCATAACTCAGAATGGGATGGTTTCGTCCAAATCGTCTTTAGGCAGACCTTGGTAGCCTTCTTTTGGTTTAGGTTCATTCAAATATGCCCAACCAGACCAGCCCTCCTCTGTGATGGGCATCAAATCCATCTTGAGCATTGGGCCAGACTTGGTGTCAACCACAGAGCCAATTTTCTGATAGCGGTTCTTTTCTTGCCCGTCTTTGTTGGTGTATTTGCCAACGATTGCCACCACTTCATACATTGTTTTAGCCATTTTTCACTTTCAAGTTGTTTAACTTATCAATTTTAATTTCAAGTTCTTCAAGGAACTTATTAACTTCTGCTTCTAACTCTGCAATGTATTTGTCATCACGTTCAATGCGAGTAACAAACAATTGCAAACCTTCGGGCGCTCGTGGGTCAAAACTTACAAAGTCATTCCACAAACGATTGGCGCAAGCCATTTGCCATTGAACTTGCGGCATATATTTGCTTGGCATCTTGCCAGATAACAATGTATCAAAATGCGTTGCAGTGTTTGGACATTTAATTTCAATCATTCCATCATCACTTATTAATCCGTCTGGCGAGGCAGCGCACATAGGTAAAAACGGATGGTCAATGATTGCTACCTCGTCCACCAAAACGTCTTTAAACGCCTCATAAGCTGCTCTCGCAAGAGGTTCTGTTTCAGTACCCCATTCCATTGCTGCGTTGCTAAATGATTCCTGTTTTTGTCCCGTCATGCGCTCACAAATTAATTGAGCCATGTAATTTTCTCGGCTAGTGGAATACCCTGATTTGGTTTTGGCGATAACGTCAGCCACCTTGCTGGCGGTCACTTTTCCCAATCGGGCGGCAAACCATTCGTCTGTGCGTTGCTCCATTACAAACTCGCTTTCTTTGCGTCTTTAGCTGCAATCATTTTTTTCTGCCAATGTTTATCCGTGCCACAGGCTTTGTAAGCCTCAAGATAAACTTTTTTGAGATGATCTTGATCGGTTGCATCCTGAATGGCAATCAAGTGGTCAGCCATTACGTTAATGTCAACGCTGGCAACTTCATGCGTGGTTTCGTCAGCGTCTGGCGTGCCTTCAATTGGAATAGCAAACGCTTGAAAACAAGCATATTTGTAAGCCGCAGACATGGCTTTGTTGGTTGCTTTGTCGCCACTATCCATTGCTTCGCCAAATGTCTTAACGGTGTGTTTAGACCCGTCTTCAACAGATACAAAATCAAATTCAACTTCAACGGTTACATAAAACAATGTGCCACCTGATTTGCTTTGACGTTCTAAGCAATCACGTTTTAAAACTCGCGGCAAAATACACAATCCATTTGATGCCAACAAAGGCGCAATTGCTTGGTACACATCGTCAATGCCTCGAAATTTGTATCCGCTGCCCTGACTGTTTGTGCGAGTTTTGCCAATACCAACAACAGAAAGAGCACCTTGCACTTTGTTAATTGATTCATAAACTTTCATATTGCAATTCCTTTTCATTTTGTGCAATCAAACGCAAGATTGCTAATTTTTCTTTTTCGTCAAGCAAATGGTCAATAGTTTCACGGTCTCCATTGGCAGAAACTGCAATCACTTTGTAATCTAGCCCAAATTTGGAAAACTCGTATTCAATGAACAGATCACGTTCGCCAAGAACTTCGTCCATTGACATTGGATAGAAAAATGTTTCAAAGCTAATCATTTTGCACCCCACAGCAAGTGAACTAAAAAACCAGCGGCAAACGCCAAAGTGATGTACACCCAAAACTCAGCATTGGATGCCTGCTCGTCTTTGTTGATTGATTGTTGGTATGAAAGATATTGCTCGTGCTTGACGGTGTTGGGAAACGCCTCGTCAAGTGTGCGTGGGTACTGTCGGGTGGTTGGGTTGAGGTCTTGCATAATGTGCTCCTTAAAAGACCGCAGATGTGCGGCATGGATAGAAGTGTATCAAGAAATTTACAAATAAACCAACAATTTGCAAAATATTTTCATTGTGTTGTATTTTTGTCAATTTACCTATACAATTCGCCCATGACAAAAGAAGATGCTATCAAACGTGCAGGCTCACCTAGTGAGCTTGCCAGGCTGCTTGGATGCTCTAGGCAAGCTGTAAACAATTGGGTCAAGCTACCGCAGGGTAGGCTATGGCAGTTAAGAGTTTTACGCCCAGAATGGTTTGAGGTGATTGAATGAGGTGGGCATTGCTTATCGTTGCTTTCTTGCTGGCGCTCAATGGCGAGACCGCTTGGCTAGTTTTTATGCTGGTTGCATTTTTTTTGCATTATTTTAATTGACAAGGAAAAATCTGTGTATAATCCAAACCGTCTGGAGTGGCATCTAGACGTTAGAACCAACCCTAGAACCCCCGAATATTTTTGGTGGTCTTGCAAAGCAGTAAATAATCTTTTGGTTGGTTCCAAACGTTTACTTGCCGCCTCGCCAAGGCCAAGATCACCAAAAGTGTTTGGGGGTTTTGTTTTTGGACAACGCAATGCGGAACGTCGATGGTTGTGTTTGAGATACCCTGTTACACGAGCAAGCCAAAGCAGGGAGCGTGGGCGAATACCTAGAGCGCGGTGGTTGAAACAGTCTGGGTTAGTGCGATGCGATGACATGGCTCCGAAAAGCAGTTATCAGCACAGAGCGAACTTTGTTTTTGAACACGGTAAGGCTGTGCTTTGCTCAAACATTCACCAAAAAGCAGTTATGAAATACGTTGAAGAAGCAAATGAAATAGCAGCAAGGTTAAAAAAACAAGGAAATACATTTTTGCAAAGCAAAGAATGGAAAGACTTGAGAAGGCTTGTTGTGAAAACATACGGAAGAATGTGCATGAAATGCGGAACAACTCCAAAAAATCCAAAAATGACCCACGTTGACCACATAAAACCAAGAAAAACGCATCCAGAATTGGCGTTAGATTTTGATAACTTGCAAGTGTTGTGTTGCAGATGCAACAAAGCCAAAGGCAACAAACATTCAACTGATTACAGAAAACTTTTTTGATAAATTTTGAAAGGAGAATTGAGATATGTTTGAATCAGGTTTTGAGAGATTTTGGTCTGCATGGCCTAAGTCAACAAGAAAAGGCGGCAAGTCTGAATGTCAGAAAAAATGGGTGAAGCTGTATTGCGAAACCTGTGCCGACCAAATCATCAAGCACGTTGAATGGATGAAAACAACCGATCAATGGCGTAAGTCAGACGGTGCGTTTATCCCAGCCCCATTGGTTTACCTTAACCAACAACGATGGGATGGCGCTGAGATTCCTGAAATTGTTTCATCAAAAGAACAACGCGACCCTGCCCTTTTAAAGATTGAACAAGACCGACAAAAGGCTGCGCCAATGCCAGAGGATGTTCGTGCCAAATTAGCGGCTTTGAGAGGGTTGTTTTGATGACAAAATTTGAAGCACACCAAATTCTTGACCAACAAAAATCAGGTTTATATGTCGCACCCTACAAAATCAATCAAGCCCTTATCGCCACAGGAGACCTTGGAACACATGAAGAACTGCGAAGCGATAGAGTGGCAAGACAGATACAAGAACAAAGCCTACGAACATGGGGTGAACCATGCGAGAGCTTGGTGGGCTAAAACGATTGCAGACATTGAGCGCAGGCGTGGCTACGATGCAGCTTATGACTTGCGTAGGCGCATGAACAAATTGAAGGAAACCAAATGAGCAAAGAAGAACTGATTGTTTTGTTGCGCTCGGTGGGCGTAGAGGAAAATACTGTCACAGCTATGTGCAACGCTTACGACCTTGGCGTAGAGTGGCAGAAGCAACAGCAAGGCGAATCCAATATTGTGCGGGGTAGCGAATGAGACACGCTGCTCGGGTCGATGCAAATCAAACGCAAGTGGTATCTGCTTTACGAGCCGCTGGCGCTTACGTTTGGATTATTGGTTTGCCTGTGGATTTATTGGTGGGATATGGCTCAAAGACCCTGCTCGTAGAAATCAAATCTGACCACAAAAAAAAATTGACAAAATTACAACAGGAGTTTTTTGAGCATTGGATTGGTGGTACATTGTGCCGTGTTGACAACGCAGAAGCAGCCCTAAGAGCAATCGGGGCTATTAAGGACAAATCATGAACCCCTTTGAGATTTTAGAACCCACCTGTATTTCATTTTCTGGCGGCAGGACTTCAGCCTATATGCTTTGGCGCGTCTTAGAGGCTCACCAGATGAGCCTGCCTGAAGATGCAATAGTCTGTTTTGCCAACACAGGAAAAGAAGATGAAGCAACCCTTAAATTTGTCCATGATTGTGAAAAAAACTGGAATGTGCCAATCGTATGGTTGGAATATATAGATTCAGAAGAATCAAAAGATAGGTTTAAAGTTGTCACCTACGAAACAGCCAGCCGCAATGGTGAGCCGTTTGAAGCTGTAATCAGGAAAAAATCATATTTGCCAAATCCTGTGACTAGGTTTTGCACCATTGAAATGAAGATTCGCACGATTGCGAATTATTTGTTTTCAATCGGAATGTGCGAAACCCGATCTAAAGGCGAGTACATGAGTTGGGTAGGCATTAGGGCAGATGAGCCAAGACGAGCCGCCAAAATACCAAGAGACAGAACACCTTTGGTGGCTGCTGGCGTAACCAAAGAAATAGTTGGAGAATTTTGGCGCAATCAGTCTTTTGATCTTGGTTTGCCAAACTTTAATGGGGTTACATATCATGGCAATTGCGATTTGTGTTTTCTTAAAGGGTCAAGCCAAACCATGAGTTTGATTCAAGAAAAGCCAGAACGAGCAATTTGGTGGGCAAAAATGGAGGCATTGGCATTGGCATTGGCAAGCAAGCCCGATGGTGCGCGATTCCGCAAAGACCGCCCAAGTTATGCCGAAATGATGCAATTTGGCAAAGATCAGACAGATATGTTTGGCAATGACGAAACAATCGCTTGTTTTTGCGGAGATTAATGATGAGCGCCCATGAAGCAATTGATTACATTTTAAAAAACCGCAAAGAATTTGCAGCCGCAAAAGCAAAACGCTGCCACCTTGAAGAATTCAGAAAGTCCAAGAAGGCTTTACTGATGACAGAAGCCCTTAAAACAGGCATAGAGGCGGCAAACGCGCAAGAGCGATACGCATATAGCCACCCAGACTATCAGGCGCTTTTAGAGGGCTTGGCTGCGGCTATTGAAATCGAGGAATTCCTCAAGTGGGGAATGGAAGCTGCTAGGATGCGGGTTGATGTTTGGCGTAGCGAAGAAGCCAGCAATCGTATGACGGATAAAGCAACACAATGAACACAAAAAAACACGCAATACACACATCCGAATCTTTGCTGGCCAGAACAATTGAAGTTGGAGATTGTTTGGAGTGGCAAGGATATTTTGCAAATGGCACACCTTATGTCAGCAACAACGGAAAAATGACAAGCGTTAGACGGTTGTTTTCTGGTTTGTTAAACAAGGATTTTGTAGCAGGTGGATTTATCGTGCCAAAGTGCGATAACCACCGATGTATCAATCCAGATCATGCCATGCGCTTAAGTCGCTCCAAAATGTCGTCACGCAATGGAAAACGTGCGGTTCAAAGCATTGCAAAAAGGCTTAAGATTCAAAAGTTTAAGCAACAAACCGAAGGTAAATTGTCATGGGACAAAGTGGATGAGATACGAGCCACCGATGTGCCTTCGCGGGTTTTGGCTGAAAAATTTGGGGTAGACAAGTCGTTGATTTGCAGGGTACGCACAGGACAGGCTTGGAAACGGATAGAAAAAAACATTTTTGCGGGGCTGCTATGACACAAGAAGACATCATTGAGATGTGGAAGAACTCAGGCGACTTAGAAATTATTGGTATGCCTTACAGCAAGATTGAAGCCTTTGCCAAACTGGTAGCAGAGAAAGAGCGTGAGGCGTGTATTGAAATCGCTGAAAAGCAACGTTATGCAATGAACATAAGCCTGACCTCTTTCCCCGCGCAAAACGGCACAGCAGTTGGAATTGCTGAAGCAATCCGAGCAAGGGGACAAGCATGAACAGAGAACACATTATTGTCATGGCAGACGCATCTGGCTTGTCGCTTTACGGCATGGGCAAAGACAGAGAGAAGTTTATTGACTACCTTGAATGCTTTGCCGCATTTGTTGCATCTGCCGAACGTCAAGCAATTCTTGGGCTTGCTGATTCGTTAGGTTGGGTAAGCGTTGACCACATTCAATCAAGGGGACAAGAATGAGTTGCAAACCAATGACCAAAAAAGAATGGGCGGCGAGTGTCAATGAAATGTGGAAGTCAGCCGTTGAGTTTGCCTACAAAGACCTGATTGATGAGGCTGTCAAAGCGGAGCGTGAGGCGTGTGCAAAGGTGTGTGAAGACTATGGTCTGGCTGAAGAAATGCAAGCAATAGGAAATGATTTTGCAGAAGCAATCAGAGCAAGGGGACAAGCATGAACTATGAAGCATGGATTGCCGAGAAGGTGAATAGCGGCAAAGAGGCGAACATCAGTTTGTGTTTGCTTGAAAAATTAATGTACAAGTTTGCGATCAAGCACTGGATTGAAAGCACAGCCAAGAAGTTGGGCTGCAAAGCCACTATTCATTGGAAAAGCGATGTAGTGACCTTTTACCCAGTGAGTGCAATATGAATTTCATTGCTTTTGCACGAGCTTACAAAGTTTTAGACAAAATAAGGAGCATGAAGTGAGAAAGCAGTGCCGAAGGAAAATTTGGTCAACCGATATTGATGTGATTGCTCACGCTATTGCTGGCGCAAGCATTACAGACGAAGCAAGCCTAAACAAACTGCGCCTTGGCGAACTATCTGCGTTAGAGGCCATGCGGATGGGCAAAGGAACGCTAGAAGATTGGCGTATGCTAGTTGACCTTATGAATATTACTGAAACATTCGGAAAGAACGGCATCGGCCCTGAAGCACTGCCAGACTGTGAACTAGCCCAAGAAAGCCTACATAAAGCCGCCAAACGCTACGAAGCGACCAAGCGTATGGGATTGGATGGGCAAGGTATTAAAGCGCTGCAAAATGTGCGGGAGTGGCATGATCTACAGCGTACAAGCGTGGCAAGGTCGGTTTACGAGCGCATGATTGAAAAAACCCGCAACAACATTCGTTCACACGGTAAGGATGTGGTGGTGATATGAAAATTCAAATTGGTGACGCAACGCTGTACTTAGGCGATTGCATGGACATTCTTCCGACCTTAGACAAGGTTGATGCGGTGATTACTGACCCGCCTTATGGTATTGGTCAAGATGGTGGGTCGCAAAGAACAAGAGGAAGCAAAAGAACAAACGGCAAAAAAATGGGTTGGGATAATCAAAGACCGCAAAAAGCCATTTTTGATTTAATGGAAATAGCTGGTGATGTTCGTATTTATTGGGGTGGAAACTATTTTGCTGATTACCTGCCAGCCTCAATGGGTTGGCTTTATTGGGAAAAACGAATGGGTGGAGACTTTGCCGATGGTGAATTGGCGTGGACAAGTCAACACAAAGCATTAAGGCAATTTAGTCATTACAAAAAAAACAAAGGCGATGAGCATCCAACGCAAAAGCCGCTTGAACTTATGCTTTGGTGCATAGAACAATGCAAAAACAATCCTCAATCAATCATTGACCCTTTTATGGGAAGCGGTACAACAGGCGTGGCAGCTATTCAAATGGGGCGCAAGTTCATAGGCATAGAACGTGAGTCAAAATATTTTGACATTGCTTGTAAACGCATAGAACAAGCCAGCAAGCAGATTGATATGTTTGTTGACCAACCAAAACAAGAACAAGTAAGTTTTTTATGACTGCCAGACCAAAGTTTAATTACTTCCGTAGCAAGCAACATCTGAAAAACGTAGCTTCATTGCCTTGCCAAAATTGCTACATTGAAGGCCAGACGCAGGCGGCACATTCAAATTTTGCGGAACATGGCAAAGGCAAAAGCATTAAAGCATCGGACGAATACGTAGCAGCGTTATGCCAAAAATGCCATTACGAACTAGATCAGGGAAATAAACTCAACAAGGGGCAAAAACGTGAGTTGTTCATGCTAGCACTACAAAAGACTGTGTGCCGCCTTGTTGAGCAGGGCTTGTGGCCCAAAGAGATAACGCCTTAAAACTTACGCATATTGGGCAGCGGTGCGTCTTTTTGTGATTTTCCTTGTGCCTCATGAGAACGGTGCATAGGATGTGCATGAGCCGCATCTGTCTTTTCGTGTTCGCGTAGTTCTTTTTCTAAACCCGCAACTTTGCGAGCTTCTGCTTTCCATTCACGTTCGATAACGTAGTTTGAAGGTTCACGGTGTTTGGGCTTTTCAGCTTTAACAGAAAATTTGGTTGCCATTGGAAAAACTCCTATAATGTGTGTGCCGATTATGGCAAATTTTTCTTTGCAAAGGAAATTGAAAATGGGTTACCCAAATATGGAAAAAGAACCGAAGGGCGCTAAATCAAGCGACCGTACTGGTGAAAAGAAAATTCATGTGTCTAAAGTTGACCGTGAAGCCTACGAGCCTGGCGTGTCTGGCGAGAAAATGCCCAAGGGTGTTTTGTCTAGCGATACATCTGGCGAGCGCAAGGCTAAGATTGTTGGCGGCGTTGCTATGGGCAAGGCTGACAGCATCGGTTCACGCGATGGTTCACACATGGGTCGCGTTGATGGTCGTTGCGGCGAGATGAACACTGGTTCGTCTGAAAAAGTCGTGTACGATCACAAACGTAGCGATTATGGTAAGTAATGCGAAACCCCAAGAGTCAGTCGGGACTCAAGGGGCTTCTAGGCACAACAAAAAGAGGTTGTCATGCTTGGTGAACATTGTAAGTCTTGTATCTACTTCAAAGATACAGAAAGAGGCTCATTAGGAGTCTGTCGGCGTTTCCCAGCTCACCATAACAAAAGTCGTGAGGACTGGTGCGGTGAATTCAAAGCTGAAATGCTGGCGCTGCCTGTTGTAGATATGCAACGCAAGCCAGGTCGCCCAAAGAAAGAGGTACAGAATGTACAAGCCTCTGAAGGATAAAGTCATTGTTAAGCCTGAAAAGCGGTTTACATCTGAATCGCTGGATTTAAGCATAGTGGCTGGCGCGGAAACTACTGGATACATTACCGCCGTGGGTGATGATGCTGCGGCGCATGGCTTAAATGTGGGCGATAAAGTACACTTTGGCACGATTGCTGACACATATAAAGATGAGTATTTGAAATATCACGACTTCAAAGAAAACGGCGAACGCTATCTAGTGATGAGTTGGCAAGATATTTGCTTTGTGGAAGAAGCATGAACGAGGCATACAAGCTATTGTGGTTTCACGACTGCGCTGTAAAGCAAATGGAATGGCTGAAAGCGAACGGTGGCAGCTATGAGATGGTTGAATCGTTCAAAGAGTTTGTGAACAGTTACGCAACAAAGATCAAGGAAATCAAAGATGCCGTTAATCAAGAGCAAATCAGACAAAGCGTTCAAAGAGAACATCAAAGCGGAAGTGAAGGCGGGTAAACCTGTCAAGCAAGCCGTGGCAATTGCATACTCTGAAAAGCGGGAAGCTGCCAAAAAGCCTAAAAAGAAATAAAATCGGGTAAACCGAGGATTTCTATGCCAACATTAGCCGACTTGCTGCAACTTCAACAAAATGCCAACGCTTATGTTGGCTATCCGCAATTGCAGCGCCAAGCAGCAAGGATGCAGCAAGCGCAAGCTGGAAGAATTCCTGAAAACTTGCAAGACCCAAGAACTTATGGTTTTGTGCGGGGAATGTTGGGAAGTAGCCCTGATGATTTGGGAATGAGTGTAATGTCCCCAAATACAGCAAAAGCTAAAGAAGCTGCTTATTACGGCAATCAATTGTCTAATCTTGCTCAAATTGCGCCAGCCGCTGCGCCTGCGCTTAAGGGTTATGGAAAACTTGCTGGCGAAGCTATAAATGACGCTATGGTTTATGGTACAGGCCCATTAGCCAAAATAACACCACAATCCATGAAAATGGTTGAGGATACGGCTTATAAAGGTAGTCACGTTGCGCCAAATTGGAAAACTTACGGTGCGCCATTACATGATCTAACACAAATCATGCCAGCAGACGTTTATTCTCAATCTGGTAAAGAACTTTATGGTGTTGGTGATAGATTAACTGATTCTGAATGGCGAATTGCCGCCCTAAAAGCTAGAAACAAACCAGACGCAATGATTGACGTTTATCGTGCTGTACCGAAAGGCGTGAAAGACATTAATCATGGCGATTGGGTAACAACAAGCCCTAACTATGCTAAATGGCATGGTGAGAACGTCTTGGATGGTGATTACGATATTGTAAAAAAATCCGTAAAAGCCAAAACTCTTTCAACAGAAGGTTATCCGTATGAATTCGGATATCACGAAAATAATGACTGAAGTAAAACGCCCAGTAGGTAGACCAAGCCTGTTCAAAGAAGAATACTCTGATCAATTGATTGAGTATTTTGATATTGAGCCGTATGAGCGCAGACCTTTATTGGATGCTCAAGGTAATGAAAAAGGCTCAGAGATTGTTGCTGCCAAATTTCCTACATTGGCACGTTTTGCCATAAAAATAGGCGTGACAAGAGAGACGCTTCATGAATGGGCGACAGCCAAAAATGAGGATGGAGAACTAAAGCATCCTGATTTTTCTTACGCCTATAAAAGAGCAAAAGATTTTCAAGAGGCAATACTTGTTGAGGGCGCAATGGCTAACGCATTTCATGCCAATTTCAGCATCTTTACCGCTAAAAACGTATTGGGATGGCGAGACAAGATGGAGCAGGAAATTACAGGGGTGGATGGTGCTCCATTGCTGACAGGCATCCAAGTCACATTCGTCAAACCTAATGAGTGACGTAAAGACCGCCATTGCTAACGCACAGTTTCCAGCCAAGCTGGAGTGCTTATTCAACCCTAAGAATTCCCGCTATCGAGTGCTGTATGGTGGTCGTGGCGGCGCTAAGTCATGGGGGGTGGCTAGAGCATTGCTGATTAAAGGCGCTCAAGCACCATTGCGGATTCTTTGCGCTCGTGAGTTTCAGACTTCTATCAAAGATTCAGTCCACAAGCTGCTGTGCGACCAGATCGTTGATATGGGTTTGGCTGGCTTTTACGAGATTACCGAGAAGTCCATCAAAGGCAAAAACGGCACAGAGTTCTTTTTTGTTGGCCTACGGAACAACGTGGTTAACGTCAAATCCATTGAGGGCGTGGATGTGTGTTGGGTTGAAGAAGCACAGACGGTCAGCCGCAATAGCTGGAACGTGCTGATTCCTACCATTCGTAAGGAGCAGTCCGAGATTTGGGTGACGTTTAACCCCGAGTTGGAGACAGACGAGACTTACCAGCGGTTTGTGGCTAACCCACCCGCCAACGCCATTGTCCAAAAGATCAATTGGTCGGATAACCCTTGGTTTCCTGATACGCTCAAAGACGAGATGCTGGCGCTAAAGTCACGCGACCCTGCGGCGCATAGAATCGTTTGGGAAGGCTTCTGCCGCATGACGGTGGACGGTGCTATCTTCGGCAAAGAAATGCAAATGGCCGAGTTGGACAGCCGAATCACTAACGTGCCATACGATGCTTCTAAGCCTGTTCACGCCGTATTCGACTTGGGTTGGGCAGATATGACCTCAGTCTGGTTTGTTCAGTTTATTGGCATGGAAACACGCCTGATTCGCTACATTGAGGTCAATCAAACCACAATGACGGACATTCTGGCGAAGATGCAGACCTACGGCTATCTCTACGATACCCTATGGTTGCCACACGATGCCCAAAATAAGACGCTGGCATCGTCAGGTCGCAGTATTGAGGACATTGTGAGGGCAGCAGGCTACAAGACTAAGGTTTTGGAGCGTGTGCCTGTGGTGGATTCGATCAACGCTGCAAGAACGATATTCAGGTCGTGTTATTTTGATAGAGATAATTGTGCCGAAGGGTTACAATGCCTCCGACACTATCGTTATGAAGTTGACTCCGAGACAGGCCAATTTAGCAGAACGCCTCTCCATGACCATTACAGTCACGGTGCAGACGCATTTAGATATATCGGGTTAATGGTGAATGAGCCTAGAGGCAGGCAGCGTCAAAAATCTGTGCCGCAGAACTATGGCGGCGCACACTCTTGGATGGGTAATTAAATGGCTGAATTCAATGAAAGCTCTTTGAGCGATTACGACCCTCGAATTGACGAGGCTATCCAGTTTTTGCGTTTGGCGAACGATGCCGACACAATGAATCGCCAAGAAGCATTGGAAGATTTGAAGTTTGTCAACGGCGACCAATGGCCTGTTGAACTGCAAAACAGCCGCAACCTTGAATCTCGCCCTGTGCTGACGATTAACAAACTTGATGGTTATTGCCGCCAAGTGGTCAACCAGATTCGCCAGCAGCGCCCACGCCCTAAAGTGCATGGCATGAACAGCCAAGCAGACGAAAAGACCGCGCAAGTCATCCAAGGCATCATCCGCCACATTGAAGCCAATTCCAATGCTGATAACGCCTATGACACAGCCACAGATTACGCTGTTCGCATGGGTTGGGGCTATATCCGTCTGCGTACAGATTACGTGAGTGACGACTCATTTGACCAAGAAATCTACATTGAGCCGATTGACAACCCATTCACCGTCTATTACGACATTAACTCAATCATGCCTGATGGGTCTGATGCAGAGCGTTGTTTGATTACAACAATGATGCGTAAGGCTGATTTCAGCAAGCTCTACCCTGATGCTGAAGTCACATCGTTCACACAGCGCGGCACTGGTGACAGCCAATCGGAATGGATTACCAAAGAGGATATTCGCCTCGCTGAGTATTACTACATGGTGCGTGAACGCGCCAAACTGTATATGCTCAGTGACGGTTCGGCTACCTTTGCGACTGACAAAGACTTTTTCAAACGCCTTGAAAACATGGGCATTGAGATCATTGACGAGCGTGAGTCGGTCAAGAAGTCGGTTAAGTACTGCAAACTGACAGCCAACGAGATTTTGGAAGAAGGCGAATGGGCGGGTAAATACCTACCCATTATTCCTGTTTACGGTCGCCATGTGATTGTGGGCGACAAGCGCAAAAAGTTCGGAATGGTGCGTCACGCCAAAGATGCCCAACGTATGTACAACTTCTGGCAAACCTCGCTGACTGAATCAGTCGCCCTTGCGCCCAAAGCCAAGTGGATTATGGCTGAAGGCCAAGATGAGGGGCATGAAAACGATTGGGCGCAGGCCAACATCAAGTCATTCCCGCTGTTGCGCTACAAACAGACGGACATTGACGGTCGCCAAGCGCCACCGCCTACCCGCTTGCAGCCAGAGCCACCGCCTGCTGGCATTTTGGAGGCCACAGGGCTAATTGACCAAGATATTAAGGTCTTGATGGGTGTGTTTGACCCTGCTCAACTGAAGCAAGGCAACATTTCAGGCAAGGCTTTGAACGGTCAGCAACAGCAAGTCGACCTCAACAACTTTGACTTTTACGACAATTTGTGTAAATCGCAGGCTCAAGTGGCTCGTGCCATTCTTGACCTTATCCCCAAAATCTACGATACCGAGCGTGTTATGCGGATTATTGGCGATGACGGTAAGCCTGAGTTGGTGACGGTTAACGAGCGTGATGCCGTGAACAACCTCATGAAAAACGACTTGACTGTGGGTCTTTACGATGTGGTGATGGACACAGGCCCAGGCTACAACAGCAAGCGCCAAGAGGCTTTGGAGACCATTACGCCCATCTTGTCGGCAGACCCACAGCTTATGTCTCAGATTGGCGATTTGTGGTTCAGGAACATGGACTTCCCTGGCGCAGACGTTATCGCAGACCGCTTGGCTACGCTCAACCCATTGTCTAAGATTGACGAAAAATCGGATGTGCCACCGCAAATCCAGATGGCTATGGCTCAGGCTCAGGCGCAAGTCCAACAAATGCAGCAGAAAATGCAGCAAATGGAAATTGCCATGAAACAACGTGCTGACATCGAGCAAGTCAAGCAAGACGCTGAGACTAAGCGCGAACTGATGCGCCAGACAGCCAAGGCACACAATACCGAGACAATGGCAGAGGTCAAGGTTAACGACCAGAATACCCGCGCCATTACTTCACAAAACAAAGTGGAAATTGAAGCGATCATGGAATTGCTGCTTCACCACATGGACACCAAGCGTCTTGAGAAGGAAATTCAAGTGCGTAATGCGGAACAATACGCTTATGCAAATCAGGCTAATCAAGACATTGCAAATCAATAAAATCAGTAGCATAATGGCTACTAAACCTTACCTGTGAGGTACACAGGGTTAAATCGTTGGGAAACGTATGTCCGAAAACCAAGCAGGTCAAGTATTGACTAGCGAAAATGCGGCTGAGTTCTATGCACAAAAACTGGGTTTAGCCCAAGCAAATTCCGAGCCTGTGGCTGTTGTTGAGGAAACTCCAACAGAGCCAGTGTTGGAAGAAGTTAGTGGGAGTGAGCCAGAGGAAGCGAAAGAGGAAGCCAAGCCAGAGGGTGAACGGAAACAGAATCCGAAACTCGAACGGAGGTTTTCAGAGATTACCAAGCAGCGTGAAGAAGCGCGTAAAGAAGCGCAACGTGAACGCGAACAAAGGCAAGCTCTGGAAGAACGTTTAGCGGCTCTTGAGAGACAAACACAGCCCCAAAAGGCTGCGCCTGTTGACGAAGAACCGCAACCTAGCCAGTTTCAGGATGCGTTTGAATATGCGAAGGCTCTTGCAGAGTATTCGACAGAAAAAGCGCTTCAGGAACGAGATAGGCGTGATGCTGAGGAAAAAGCTGCTGCCCAACGACAAAAAGTTTATGAGACTTGGGGTCAAAAAGTACAGCAAGCCAAAGCAGAACTGCCTGATTTTGACGATATGGTGGCATCAAGTGACGTAGTTGTAAGCGATTCGGTACGTGATGCAATTCTCGAGAGCGATGTAGGCCCAAAAATCCTGTATCACTTAGCCGAGAACTCAGACCTCGCCAAAAAGATTGCTGGTATGACGGAAAAAGCCGCCATGAAAGAGTTGGGGAAACTGGAGGCAAGGTTTGAAGCCAAGCCTGAAGAAGTAAAGCCTGTGGTTAAAAGTAAAGCGCCAGCGCCAATTCAACCGATTCGCACTGCGGCTGGAGTAGCGGATGTGGCTATTGACTCAAACGGTCAATTTCACGGAACTTACTCACAGTGGAAAGCAGCACGAAAACAAGGTCGAATTCGTTGACAGACCCTTTTTTGTTCATATTTAATTCAAAGGAAATGAAATGAGTAACCAACTCCTAACCATTTCCAAGATCACCAACGAAGCGTTGATGGTCTTGGAGAACGAATTGACTTTCACCTCGGAAGTCGACCGTAACTATGATGACCAATTTGCTGTCGTTGGCGGCAAAATTGGTAACACCGTGAACGTCCGCCGCCCTGGTCGTTTCATTGGTACTACTGGCCCTGCTTTGAACGTTGAAGATTTCAACGAAACAAGCGTGCCCGTTACCTTGAGCACACAATTCCACGTTGACACACAGTTCACTACACAAGACTTGGCTTTGTCCTTGGATATGTTCAGTGACCGCGTGTTGAAACCCGCTGTGGCTGCTATCGCCAACAAGATTGACCGTGACGGTTTGTCTATGGCTGCGTTGAACACCGCCAACATCGTTGGTACTGCTGGTACGCCTCCTACTGGTCTGATTACTTATCTGACTGCTGGCGCTTACCTTGACAGCGAAGGTGCTCCTCGTGATGGTCGCCGTTCTTGCACCGTTGAGCCTTTCACATCTGCCACCATTGTGGACAGCTTAAAAGGTTTGTTTGTGCCCCAAGAAGCTATCGGCGAACAGTACCGTAAAGGTCTGATGGGTCGTGACTCTGGTGGTATGAACTGGAAAATGGATCAAAACGTTGTTAGCCAAACTTTTGGCAACTACAACGGCACTGCAACCATTAACACTTCTACCGACACTGGTATCTTGACCTCTGGTTGGGCTTCTAGCTCGGTGTTGACCTTGACTAAATCGGGTACGTTCACTCCTAACGTTGGCGACACATTCACTATCGCTAACGTCTATGCAGTCAACCCCCAAAACCGTCAAGCCTACGGTAGCAACAAACTGCGTAACTTCGTGGTGAAAGCTATCTCTGGTAACAGCGTGACCGTGTCTCCTGCTGTGATCTCCGCTGGTCAATTCCAGAACGTGAGCATCACATCGGCTGGCGCTTCTGCTGTGACTCCTTTTAACCAAACTGGTGTCGTTTCTCCACAGAACATCATCATGCACCGTAATGCTTTTACATTAGCAGTTGCAGACCTCGAGTTACCCGAAGGTGTACATTTTGCTGGTCGTGCTAGTGATAAAGAAATCGGTTTGTCCATGCGTGTAGTACGTCAGTATACAATTAATAACGATAGTATTCCTACTCGTTTGGATGTGTTATACGGATGGGCACCTCTGTACCCCGAACTCGCTTGCCGTGTTGCAGCCTAATCTTCATTAAGGAGTAAATAATCATGGCTTTGACCCCCACCACCTACACCAACAACGGCCCTGCCGTTACAACCAGCCCTCACTATCTGATTGATGGTGACAGCACAGACGGAACGGCTATCGCCCCTAACGGTGGCAAAGTGTCTTTCTATGGCGTTACCGCTGTGGTTCAACCCACTTCCGCTGGTAACACCACCACTACTGCTGCTGGTTCTACTACTGCTGTGTACACCAACACCACCTTCCCAGGTGCGTCTGGCTCAACAGCTTACACAATCGGTGACATTGTTACCGCATTGAAAGCTCTTGGTTTGATTGCTGCTTAAATAGCAAAAAAACCAATCAGGAAACGCCCTTCATTGGGCGTTTTTTGTATAATCACTTTGTCTTTCTGAAAGGACGCAAAATGTCATCTACGACCGTAACTCGTGGCAATGCCCATGAGACTTTCTACATCACTCCCACTCTTAACAACGCATCCAATACTTTGGCTGCCAACACTACCACCGCTGTGACTTACACAGTGCCTGGCTTGTTGACAACTGATTTTATTGTTGTCCAAGGTGTGATTGGTACTCAAACCGCTGGCGTTATCATTGCTGAAGCCGATTGCACTGCTGCTAACACTTTGCAAATCCAGTTTGGCAACTTGACATCAAGCGCTTCTGTTGTGCCTGCTAGTGGTCAATACGTCATCCAGATTACCCGTCTGGAAGGCCCTGCGCCTGCTACTGCGGTTTAATCATGGCTGGCTCAACCGTACAACGCAATTCGGGTCAAACCGTTGCGTTATCTGTGACCAACACTGCACACTCTGCTGTTCAGATCGTTGGTAACTACACTAACGACCAAGTGAACTTTGCTTCATTCCTCAATACGGGCACTGCTCCTATTGCGGTGAAGTTTGGTACAACTTCAAGCGTTGGTGCTCCTACGTTCCCCTCAGACGGAACGAATGGAGACTACGTATTGCCTGCTGGCATGACTTCACCTTTGATCTTGGCAACCCCGCAAGCGCCCTTTTACATGACTGCGCTCAGTAATTCGGCTACTGCTGGTTTGCTGTACGTCACTCCTGTGGCAGATCAATCATAAGAGGCTTAAATGGCTGACCCCGCAAAAGTAAACGACCAGAATATCTTGCCTGTACAGGCGTTATTCAATCTTGATAACTCATTCAATACGTTTATCGGGCAGGGTCAGCCCTTTTACGCTACTGTTAACCCGCAACAATCGGGCTTGCAGATTACCAACAGCACGATTGACAGCACGACAATCGGCGCTACTACCCCGTCTACTGGGGTTTTTACCAATATTCAGACAACAACAGGGCAAATTACCACATCTCCAAGCGGTAATACAGATATTGTCAACAAAGCCTACGTTGACGCTATTGCCCAAGGCTTAAACCCTAAACAAGCTGTTAAATGCGCTACGACTGTGAACATTACGCTGTCGGGATTGCAGACCATTGACACTTATTCGGTGCAAGCTGGCGACCGAGTATTGGTAAAAAATCAAACTACCGCCTCGCAAAACGGCATTTATGTTGCGGCATCGGGCGCTTGGACTCGTGCCACAGACATGGATGTTTGGGCAGAAGTGCCTGGTGCTTACACGGTTGCTGTATTTGGGTCGGCTAACGCAAATACTGGATGGGTTTCTACATCAGCACAATCTGGCACGATTGGCACAACAGCTATCACGTTTGTTCAGTTTTCAGGCTCTGCGACTTACTTTGCTGGCACAGGGCTAACCCTTGCGTCAAACACTTTTAGCATCACAAACACAGGCGTGACCGCTTCGACCTATGGTTCAGCGTCTAGCGTCCCTGTTTTGGCGATTAATGCACAAGGTCAAGTAACAAGCGCAACACTGACCTCGATTGCGATTGCTGCTTCGCAAATCACATCAGGAACTATCGCTAGTTCATTGATTTCAGGCTCTTACACAGGCATCACAGGCGTTGGAACACTTACGGCAGGTACATGGAACGCTTCAACAATCGGAGTTCCCTACGGCGGCACAGGCGCAACATCCCTAACTGGATATGTGAAAGGGACTGGCACGAGCGCTTTGACAGCGGTGACTTCAATCCCAAATACGGACATTACTGGTTTGGGGACAATGAGCACACAGAACGCCAATTCTGTGGCTATAACTGGCGGGACGATTTCAGGGCTTTCTAGCCCTATCCCTGTGGCCTCTGGGGGCACAGGTGCGGCTACCCTATCAGGATATGTATTTGGTAACGGTACAGGCGCTTTTACGGCTTCCTCGACCATTCCTAATACAGCAATCACTGGCTTGGGAACAATGTCAACCCAAAATGCCAACTCTGTGGCGATTACAGGTGGAACAATTAACGGCGCGTCTATCGGTGCGACCACTCGTTCATCTGGCGACTTCACTACTTTGTCGGCTAATTCTGTTACCAGTACAACGCCAGTTTTGTCGTTCAATGCTTCCAACTCTATTGCTTCTTTTGGTAGCACAACCGCCAACTCATATAACCAGCTTGTTATTCAAAACAAGAGTACATCTGCTTTTGCTTCAACCAATTACGTTATCTCTAACGACATAGGTACAGATTCATCGTATTACGGTGAGTTTGGCATGAACTCATCGGTTTACTCATCTGGTACACCTTCTGACTTTTACTCCATCAACAACGGGATTTATTTTTCTGGTCACGATGGAGACATTACTTTTGGGTCTGGCAACGGATATAAAAGCTATTTTGCTTGGGGTTCAACAGGCCAATATGCTCATGTAATCAACAGTTCAGGTGCTCTTGGTTTTTCAACAAACCTTGGAACAACTCCTGCATTAAGTGGAACAACAGGTTACGGCACTTCTGGTCAAGCCTTGGTGACAGGCGGTTCAACCGCTGCGCCAGCATGGGGCGTGGTTGGCATTAATGGAGGCGGTACAAATGGAACGGCTACTCCTACTGCTGGTGCTGTTCCCTATGGCACTGGTACTGCTTACGCATTTACTGCTGCTGGCTCTACTGGACAAGTCTTAACCTCAAATGGTTCTGGCGCTCCAACATGGTCAACGCCCACAGCTTATGCAACAGTTACTGACGACACCACCACAAATGCAACTCGTTATCCACTGTTTGCATCCGCTACAAGCGGCAATTTACAAACTGAGTACACAAGCTCCACCAAGTACCAATACAACCCTTCTACTGGCGTATTGACAGCCACAGGGTTTAGCGGCTCTGGCGCTTCTTTGACTAGTCTGACTGCTGGTAACTTGACAGGCACAATTCCAAGCGCTGTCCTTGGTAACTCTACGGTCTACATTGGAACGACAGCGATTGCTCTTAACCGAGCAAGCGCCAGCCAGACCTTAACAGGAACAAGTATTGACGGTAACGCTGGAACTGCAACCACAGCGACCACAGCAACAAACGCCACAAATACCGCAACCACTGATGACACATCAACTAATGCGACTGTTTATCCTGTTTGGAAAACAAATACAACAGGTAATTTGCCTGAATACACATCATCAACCAAACTCAAATTTAATCCAAGTACAGGCGTTTTGACTTCTGTCGGTACGGTTATCAGTTCCGATAAAAGACTTAAAAGAAACATTGTTTCTATTGATAAAACGCTTGATAAAGTCATGTTGTTAAACCCTGTGACATACAACAGATTAGACAACGACAACAATGAAATCGGTTTTATTGCTCAAGAAGTTCAAAAGATCATCCCCGAGGTGGTAGATGATTCTGGTGAATATTTGGGAATTGCTTATGCAAACCTTGTCCCTGTGCTTGTTAAAGCTATTCAAGAGCAACAAAAAATGATTGAAAAAATGGCAGGAAAATTAGCGGCTTTTGGTCTTTGATTGGAGTAAATATGGAATTTAACTGGAAAATTCTGGAAGTCAAAGCCGCAGATGGCTTGATTACAGAAGCCAAATATCATGTAAAAGCTGTTGACGGTGACTATTCTGTGGACACTGAAGGTTATTGGCGATTTGGAGATCCTGTTTTGACCAAGCCTTACGCCGAAGTCACCGAGAAAGATGTGATTGCTTGGGTTAAAGAAGATGCTACCCAACACGGCGAAAATATCATAGAATCACGCCTAGCGCAACAGCTTGCCAACATGGAACAAAAAACCGTGTTGCCGCCTTGGGTTGCCCAAGTTTTCACACCAAATTTGGGTTAAATCATGGCTGTACCATTTGACATCATCAGCAGAGCATTAAAAGACATCGGCGCTTTGGAGGCGGGGGAATCTCCTACTCCAGAAGCAGCCGCAGATGCTTTTGATATGCTCAACGATATGATTGACCAATGGTCAAACGAAGATATGATGGTTTTCTACAAAACCGAGATCGTATTTCCGATTGTGCCTGGTCAAACGCAATACACCATCGGCCCTACTGGTAACATCAACGCCAGCTTTACAGGGTCTATCACTGGCAACGTCTTGACCGTCACAGGCATCAACTCTGGTGCTATTAACCTGAATCAGTATCTTAGTGGCTCAGGCATCACGGCAGGAACTCGCATTGTTGGCTTTCTGACAGGCGCAGGCAACAACGTGAATGAAGTTGGCACATACCAATTGAACGTCAGCCAGACCGTTGCATCCACCACCATTACGGGGTATTACGAGCGACCATTGGCAATTGATTCGTCTTTTGTACGTATTAACACTAATTCTAATGGTGTGCCAATTGTCAATGGCGGTCTAGATTACCCTGTTGCAATCTTGAATCTTGAAGATTACGAGATGATTGGCCTCAAGACGTTGAATGGCCCTTGGCCTAAAGCTGTTTACTACCAGCCAACAGAGATTCTTGGGAATATTTATGTGTGGCCTAACCCTTCTCAGGGTGAGATGCACATCTTTGCCAACCAAATCTTTGCTCGATACAACACTTACTTTGACAACTTAGCATTGCCACAAGGCTATACAAACGCCCTGCGCTGGTGTTTGGCTGAACGCCTGATGCCTATGTACGGCAAAGCAAGTGCTACTCAAATTCAAATGATTAATGCGTTTGCATCGCAGGCTAAAGCTACGGTAAAACGCACAAACATGAAACCACCGCAAGTCTCTCGCTACCCTGATTCGCTGCTTGTCGGCAAGTCTAAGGACGCTGGTTGGATTTTAAGTGGTGGATTCTTTAGATAAAAAGGACTAGAAATGTCAACAATCAATTCAAACGCAACAGGTATTATTGAAACAGCAGACAACACCAATACGTTGGCTTTGCAAACAGGCGGGACAACTGCTGTTTATGTTGACTCTAGTCAAAACGTAGGTATTGGTACAAGTTCGCCAGGGTATAAATTAACTCTCTCTGGAGGCGGGGCATCTTTTCCAAATAACTATGGAATTTTTCTCCCTGATTCATCAAATGCAAACGATGGAACGCATGGAGGAGGTATAAATTTTGCATCGGACAACAATTTTTATTTAGATGCTAAAAACAGTACTTCTAATTTTATTTTTCGCGGAACAAGTTACGCGGAACGTATGCGTATCGACTCCAGCGGTAACGTAGGTATTGGTACAAGTTCGCCGTCTTATAAGTTGGAAGTCCAAGGAAGCGCCAACACTTATTTGGGACAACGCATTTACAATACCAATTCTGGATCATCTGCTGTTTCTTATCTTCAAATTGGCAATGATAGCAACGGCGCAACCGCACAACTTGGATTAAATAGCAGCACAAATACAACAAACTTTGGCGGGGCTAATGGTCTTTATTTGGCAAATGGTCTTTCTGCACCTATTGCTTTTGCTACCGCTGGCTCTGAACGTATGCGTATCGACTCCAGCGGTAACTTGCTGGTGGGAATTACAAGCAACGGCCTTACTGCAAGGATAAATGCAGCAGCCAGCACAAACAATGGCACATCTTCGGCAATGTCTTGGACTAATAGTTCTAGTTCAAATTTAGGGTCAATTGCATCACATGGCGTTTGGTATACGGGAACATATACTTATTCTCCATATAACAACACAACGGGACTTGCTGCCAATATGTTTGTTGGGTCGAACGGGGATTTATACCGTTCTACATCGTCTTTAAAATATAAAAAGGATGTTACAGATTACGATAAAGGTTTAAACGTAATTATGTCTTTGCGTCCAGTTTATTACAAAGACAACCGAATTGATGAATATCGTGTTGAAGGAAACCAAACTTATGCTGGTTTGATTGCCGAAGAAGTGCAAGAAGCTGGATTAACAGAGTTTGTACAGTACGCAGCAGACGGAAGCCCTGATGCAATATCTTACGGCAACATGGTGTCCTTGTGCATCAAAGCCATCCAAGAACTCAACGCAACCATCACAGACTTGCAGGCTAAACTCAAATCCGCTGGCGTAGCTGGCTTCTAAGGAAAAATCATGTCAAACACATACACATGGGTAATTGACGCACTTGATTGCGCTCCTAGCGCAGAAGGTCAGACCAACGTGGTCAACACGATTCATTGGCGCGTTAATGGCACAGACGGTACGCATAACGCTACTGTGTACGGCACACAAGGCGTTGCATATACCGCTGGCTCACCTTTCACGGCTTTCAATAGCCTGACAGAAGCAGAAGTCATTGGTTGGTTGCAATCCGCAATGGGTGCAGAAAAAGTTGCTGAATTGGAAGCTAATTTGGATGCTCAGATTGCTGCTTTGATCTCTCCTGCTAAAGTGACACCCGCTTTACCTTGGTAATATAAAACATGGCTGATTTTGGTTTTGTTGGCGCAAGTTACGAAGCTCCTTCCATCTATCAAGATGCACAGGAGTGTATTAACTTTCGCCCTGAAGTTGATTCTACAAAGCCTGATGGCGCTCGTGGCGTGGTTGCTTTATACCCAACGCCAGGGCTGACAATTCAAGCCACTTTGCCAAATCAACAGGAAGTGCGCGGCTTGCGTACTTTGTCTGGTGGGAATATTCTTGTTGCTGTGTGTGGCTCATACGTTTACGCATTAAATACTGCGTTAACTCCCGTCATCATCGGTCAACTGAACTCAACATCTGGTCGGGTATCAATTTCTGACAACGGTATTAACGTCTACATTGTGGATGGAACTTACCGTTATACGTGGGTTATTGGTACGCAAACGGCTGCGATTTTCACAGGGTCAACATCAGGTACTACCTTGACGGTTTCTTCTGTTAAATCGGGAACTATTGCTGTTGGACAACAATTCTTTGCTATTGGTGGCGCTCAAGAGACCGTGATTACTGCGCTCGGCACAGGTAGTGGTGGTGTTGGTACATATACGATCAACATTAGCCAAAACCTTGCTTCTGCTCAGTTCTACACATCTTCAAGCGGCGCTATTGTAACTGGCGCAATTTCTGGTACTACATTGACAGTCAGTGCAGTGTCTAGCGGAACTCTTTATGTTGGGCAAACCATTCAAGGTACTGGCGTAGCCGCCAACACTATGATTACCGCCCTTGGAACTGGCACAGGCGGCACAGGTACATACACGGTCAGCACTTCGCAAACCGTTGCATCTGAGACTTTGTATGCCCTAAATTGGACAGTTATTCCATCGTCTGACGGTGCGTTTACTGGCGGTAATACTGTCGACATTGTTGACAATTACTTTGTCTACAACCGACCAAACAGCCAGCAATGGGGTGCTTCTAACCTCTTATCGCCTGTTAGCCCTGCTCTTAGCTACTCAGCCAAAGACGGTGCGCCTGACAACCTTGTCTCCCTTATTGTTGACCATCGAGAAGTTTATTTGTTGGGTGAGGCTTCTTCTGAGGCGTGGGTGGATGTAGGCGCTGTGCCTTTCCCATTCCAACGAATTCCAGGCACTTCTACGCAACACGGTATTGCGGCTAAATTCTCTATGTCTCGCGTGGGCAATTCGTTTGCCTATGTCTCGAAAAACAGTCGCGGTCAAGCCCAAGTCATGCAAATGAACGGCTATCAGCCACAACGTATCTCAACTCATGCAGTTGAGAATACATTGGTCAACCAAAATATTTCAGACGCTATTTCGTGGACATATCAATTAGAAGGCCATGAAGTTTTTGTGGTGACATTTCCAAGTATCGGCACAAACGGTTTGACTTGGGCTTATGACGTTACAACAGGTATGTGGCATAAGTGGTTGTACACAAACAACTTAGGCCAATACGAGCGTCACCGTGGTAATTGCGCTGCGTTGTTTCAAGGTATGGTTCTCTGCGGGGACTATTCCAACGGCAACATCTACGAAATTGACTCCACTAATTACACTGATAACGGTCAAAACGTGCGTAGATTACGCAGAGCGCCTCATTTGGTGACTGATTTGCAACGTCAATTCTTTGATGAGTTACAAATTCAATTCCAGCCTGGCGTGGGAACAACTGGTCTAAGTGCTGGTTCATTTCCAAACAATGTGCAAATTATTCCTGCTGGACAAACTTTTACAGTGTTGGCTGGACAATCTTTTTATTTGCAAGCAACGGTTGTTTCTCCGACTACTGACAACCCCCAAGCCATGTTGCGCTGGTCAAATGACGGTGGCTCTACATGGTCGCGTGAATATTGGGTTTCTATCGGTCAAGAAGGCAAATACAAAAATCGTGCCATTTGGCGCAGATTGGGTACAGCCCGAGATCGAGTGTATGAGGTCGTTGTCTCAGACCCTGTAAAAGCGGTCATTGTTTCTGCCAACCTTAAAGCCTCTGAAGGAGAAAGCTAATGGCTGGTGGAATTTACGGCTCAACGCAAACAAACCCATACCCGCAGTCGGAGTTTTTGGATAGCTCAACCAAACGCCCGACTCGTGCTTGGCAACAGTTCTTTCTTAACCTGCTGAACTTCTCATCGGCAACCACAGCAACGACAGGCTCTGGTAGCCTTCCTGCTGCGCCCGTAGGTTTTATAAACATTACGGTAAATGGTAAGCCTTTCAAAGTTCCGTACTACAATCAATAACATGACAATTGCACAAGAATTTGCTGAAAAATTGGGCACTTTTGAAGTTGACCCATGTGTTATGCATCATTTTTCTGATGGGCTATACGCCAAGGAAATGACCATTCCAGCAAATTATCAGGCTTGTCAACACGCTCACAATTACTCGCATTTGTCTATTTTGGCAAAAGGTCGGGTTCTTGTTGAAACTGATGATTGGAAAAAAGAATTTAAAGCGCCTGCTTGTATTGAAATTAAAGCGGGTGTTTTTCACAAAATCACAAGTCTTGAGGATTGTGTTTGGTTTTGTGTTCACGCAACTGATGAAACCGACCCAGAAAAGGTCGATGAAATTTTGATTCAAAGGGGTTAATATGCCTTTAGGTTCTCTTACTGGCGCGGCAATTATGGGAGGCGGTAGCCTTTTGGGTGGATTGCTTGGTGCAGGCGCTTCTCAAAATGCAGCCAATACCCAAGCTAATGCCGCTTTGCAAGCTGCTCAAATTCAGCAAAATATGTTCAACACGCAGAACGCGCAACTTGCGCCGAATCGTGCGGCTGGATATAACGCCCTGAATCAACTTGGTGCATTAGGTTCTGGCACATCACAAACCTATGATGCCAACGGTAATCCAACTGGTTCGCAAACTGGTTCAGGTTATTTGACGCACCAATTTAATGCTCAAGACCTTCAGGCTGGTTTAGCGCCTAACTATGACTTCATGCTTAACCAAGGCCAAATGGCTAACCAACGTGCTGCAAACGTGGGCGGTGGTGCTATTGGTGGTAATGCCTTGCAAGGTTTGAATCAATTTACGCAAGATTACGCTGGTAATGCTTATCAAAACGCTTTTAACAACTACCAGACACAGCGCACAGGCATTTACAACACTTTGGCTGGTATTGCTGGCTTGGGTCAAAACGCTCAAAATACAACTGCTAACTTGGCCTCCAACACTGCTGGCGCATTAGGCCAAACAGCTATTGGTGGCGCGGCTGCTCAAGCGGCTGGAACTATTGGGGCAGCAAACGCTTTGTCTGGCGGTTTGCAGGGCGCTGGAAACGCTTACTTTTTAAACAATTTGTTGAATAAAAATCAAGGAGGCTATACGCCTTCTTCAATGCCAGTTACACCTGTTTCGCAATTGGATTACAGTTTGCAACCAACGCAACCGTTAAACAATTTTGGCGCTAATTTAATTTCGGAGTAAACATGGCTGACTTAACCACAACTCCTGTTGCTACGCAGATTCAGCCGCCCAAGAATATGACTCTTGCGGACATGGTGAACTTGGCTGGTGGCATCCAAGCATACCAACAATCGCAACAACTTAATCCGTTGCAGCTTCAAAAAGCACAGTTGGAATTGCAACAAGCGCAACAAACATCGCCTTTGGCTGTGCGTGAGGCTGCGGCTAGAACATCTACGGCTGAAACTGGGTCTAAAAAAGCAAGTTCAGAATTGAACGCTTACTATCAAGATCAAACACGCAAAACTTACGGTGGTTTGTTAACCGACCCTGATTTCAATCCGCAAAATCCCAACCCTGAAGCTATCAAAGAAAAATTAAACGAAGCTAAGGATTATTTGGTTAACGTCATTGGTGTGCCTGAGCATGAAAGTAAGATGCACGACAAATTGTTGGAGCATATTGATAAACATGGTGCTGCTGGCGCTCAACGAGTAATCCAAACAATTGCTAATGGCGTACAACAAGCAGGTACTAATACAGAGCAATTTGGTCAAGTTAACAAAGCGCCCACTTACATTAACCAAGGCCAGTATGCTGTGCCTGTGTACACATCGCCTTATCAAAGTGGTGGCCCAGGTCAAGCGCCAGCGGTGCAAATGCAATTGCCGCCAACAACTGAAATCGTTAATGCTGAAACTGGCGAAAAAGAATTGATTGGAAACACTCCTATCATTAACAGAAAATTAACAACAGCGCTCGGGCCTGCTCAAGCAGCTACTCAAGAAGCCGCTGGCAATGTTGTTAAGTCTGACATTTTGCAAACAATGTCGGATGCTTCTGCGGCTCAAAACCGCATTGCAACATTCCAAAAAATCAAACAACTTACACCTGAATCGTTTACTGGTGTTGGTGGCGAACGCAAAAAATTCTTGTCTGGCTTGGCTCAGTCTGTTGGTATCCCTGTTGCTGAACTTGAAACATCATCCACAGACGAATTGGCTAAAAATTCCAAGTTGTTGGCATTGGCTGGCGGCAATACCGATGCTGCTCGTTCAATTGCTGAAATGGCAACACCTAACGCCAAGATGACCAAGGAAGCGATGTTGCGCGTTTCAGATCAATTGATTGGCATGGAAAAAATGAAGTTGGCAAAAGCCGCTTACCTTTCTTCTTCAATCAACAACCCTGCCGAATACAAACGCAAATTGGATACGTTTAACAATTTTTCAGACTTCCGTCTTTTCCAAGAAATGACGCCTGAAGAAGTCGCTAAATTGAAAGCATCTATGTCGCCTGCTCAACAACAAGAGATGAGCAACAAAATCAAGCAAGCAAGAGCATTAGGGATTATTCAATAATGGGAACTCTAGCCGAATTGTGGGACGCGCCCACTACTGAAAAAAAGACAACGCAGGATGTTGCTCCTAAGCGCAATGCGTTTTCTACGTATGTGCCTGGTACACAAATCGGCTCAGAAGCCACTTCTAACTTAGCTGATTTGTGGGAACAAACACCTGCCACAGAACAGCCAAAAGAAGAACAACAATACGGCATTGTTGCTGATGCCATTAAAAAAGCATTTGAAGCTCGTCACAAATTTAATCAAACCGTTGCTGGTGTAGGCGAAGCTGGATTGACCGCATTAACTGGCTCTGTTGCTGCTCCATTGGCTGCGGCTACTGGTTTGGTTTATGGCGCTCGTGGCGGAAATCCAGAAGAACAAGCTCGTAACTTAATGCAGCAAATGACCTATCAGCCAAGAACGGCTAAAGGTCAAGAGTATGTGCAATCATTGCAAAATGCGTTTGAAGCATCTAAATTGCCGCCTGTTTTCCCTGAAGCCCAATCATTGGTTGGAGCGCTGCCGAATCGTGCCGCTGTTAAAGCCGCTATTCCTGAATTTACCATTGAACGTCAGAATGTAAAACCTGTTGTTAATGCAATTGAAAATGTAAAACCTGCCACAGCGGGTAGTGTTGGCTCTGCCAAAGTTGAGTTCAATCCTTACGCTGGTCAAATTACTGGTGAAGAAAGTGCTCGCGGTCAATTTCCACAGGTAAAACTTTCAAAAACTACGGAAGATGTAAAGCCACAAGAACAAATAACACGCGCAACTATTGCAAAAGAAATTTTGCAAGAAGGTGGTGTTGATTCAAGTCAAGTAAGACCTGGTGTTGTTACTGGTAATGAAAACACATTACGTAATGAACATACAGAAGCAAAATCAGCAAATCCAACGCCAAAAAGCGAATTGTTAAAAAGCCAAATTGCTAATGAGCAAATTGCTTTGTCCAACTATGCCCAGAAGCGTATTGAGAATACAGGCGCAAGTTCAACACTTGTAACGCCTTATGAACGTGGTGAGCGCATCAACAGTACTTTTACTGGCGATGAAGGAATTTCTGGTTTTATTAAAGGCGAAAAACAAAAGTTATATGATGAAGTCGCAACCAAAGTTGGCGGCAATCCAATTCAATCGTCTAATGTTGACGAATTATTTGGCAACAAACAATTTAAGGCTGGCCTTGGTCTGAAAGGCAACGAAGGCGTTGCAAAATCTGCTGAAGAACTTATTAATCTTGCTAAAACTGTTGGCTTTCAAGATGAAATGGGTCATGTTCACGCACCAAATACTATTGGTGCATGGATTGCTGTTCAGAAAGCATTGAACAGCGAATGGTCGCCTTCAAACGCAAAAATTATCCGAACTATTAATCAATCAATTGAGCGTGATATTGGGCAAGCTGGCGGTTTGGAAATGCTTAAAAAAGCAGACAGTTTGCATGAAGCGGAAAAAGTTTTGTTTGGTTCTAAAGGCATTAAACAAATATTTGGTGACATTGATCCTAATGGAGTTCAAACTGCCACAGCATTTGAGGCAATACCTCAAAAGTTAAATAGTATGCCTGTTGACCAATGGAAACACATTTACGAAACTGCTGAAAAAATTTCTAAGGGCGCACTTGAAGGGCCTATTGATAAAACTACAGGTTTGCCTAAATGGACAATCCCAATTCCTGATGAATTGCGCGTATCTGCACAATCTGCTGTTAATGAAATGCGCGGAAACATTGCTCGTGAAATTTATCAAGCTGGCGCTGCTAAAGCTGGTGAATGGAATCAAAACGCAGTCAATAAGATTTTGAACGCTCGCGCTGACAAAATTAAATTAGCTTTTTCACCTGAAGAACAAAAAGCGTTTCATACACTGAACGTAGGTGGTTATTTAATGCCAGGTGTTCATGGTTATGAAGGCGCTGGTTTGCAAGGTCAGCGTGTTCAAGGAATTATTGAGCATAATTTGCCTAAAGCTGGTGCAGCAACTGGAGCAACTATTGGTGGCGCAATTGGTGGGCCAACAGGTGCGGCTGTTGGTGGGTATTTGGGTGGTAAGGCGGGAACAACAGGTCAACAAATGTTGGCTGCTCGTCATATGACCAAAGAAGCGCAAAAATTAAAAGAACAAATGCAAAATACATCAAAACTTTCAGACATTGGTAAGGAACAAAAATGAGCGTTAATCTTGCACCCATCGGTAACGGTTTCCAATTCTTCACTAGCACAGGCTTGCCTTTAGCTGGTGGTCAAATCTACACCTATCAAGCAGGTTCAAGCACACCGCTTGCTACTTACTCTGATAACGGTGGTGTGTATTCCAACACCAATCCTATCGTCTTGGGTTCGGATGGTCGCCCACAGACTGAGATTTGGTTGACCTACGGTTACAACTACAAGTTTGTGTTGCAAGATGCTATTGGCAACACCATTCAAACTTACGACAATTTGTACGGAATTATTGGCGTTCAATCATCTACTGGAGCAACAATTCCTAGTGGCTTGATTTCTTTGTGGTCTGGTTCAATTGGGTCTATTCCCTCGGGATGGTTAATTTGTGATGGTACTAATGGAACGCCAAACTTAAAAGATTCATTTATTGTTGGCGCTGGTAACTTGTACTCTGTTGGTGGAACTGGTGGTTCTAAAGACGCTATTGTTGTTTCACATACACACACGGCAAGTTCTGTTGTTACAGACCCTGGACACTTTCATAGTGGTGGCGTTACAGGTTCAGTAATTAATGTTAACGCTGGAGGTGGATACAGCGTCATTAACCAAAATTCAACAACAAACTCAACAGGAACTGCCACTACTGGTATTTCTGTTGCGACTACCAACGCATCAACTGGTGTAAGTGGCACAAACGCAAACCTGCCTCCTTATTATGCTCTTGCATACATCATGAAATCATAAGGTGTTGACATGGAAGAGAAGACCATTACCCACAAAGAAATCTATGACCGTCTTGTTTTGGTGGAAACAAAGATTGATTCGATTGATACAAACACCAAAGGTTTGGTCGATGCTTTCCAATCGTTGCAAGGCGCTTTTAAGGTCTTAAGCTGGATTGCTTCTGCTGCCAAGCCTATTCTTTGGATAGCTGGCGCGTTTGGTGCGGCAACTTTGTTCTGGTCGCAACTTGGCAAAAAGTGAGTAGCCCATTGACCCGATCACCCTTCTTCTTGGCGCAGTCACTTTGGTCAAACAGATCAAAGCGGGTTGCGATCAACTCCATGAAGGACGCATGGCGATTGAGGAGTTCAAGAAGGGGACTGAACGCGCCATTGGTGACGTTAAAGCCATTGCAAAAGAAGTTTCAGGAATTTGGGTTTGGCTCAAAGGTTTATTTGGCGCTAAAAAAGCTGTTGTCGCCGTTGCAGAGCCTATTAAAAAAGTTAAACGTCACCAAGACCCTGAAGAACTCCAAGCACAGCTTATCGTGGATGTTGGTCAAAAAATGGGAGACTTCTTTGATTTGCATCAGAAGCTCACAAATTATTACAAAGACCTTGAGGAAACATCGAACACGGTCTACGACCCAAACGCAAACCTTGCCAAGAACGCAATGGATAGGGCGCTCGTAGAACTTCAACTAGAGAACTTGAGCATAGAAATACGAGAGGCAATGGTGTATGCGCCCCCTGAGTTAAAGGACATATACACGAGGTTTCTCAAGATGCACAGTCGGATTGTTGAAGAACAGGAATTCGCAAGGCGTGAGCAAATCAGGAAAAGGAATGAGGCAAGATGGCTACGCGAGGAAATCAGCAAGCGCCGACAAATGCGGGTCGCCTTGGCGGTAACGCTCGGGCTTCTGGCGGCGTGGGTGTGGGGCTTGATGATTACTCTGCGGCTGACGACTCAGGATTTCATGCAATACTAATCTTGTTGGTGTTGTTGTTTGCTTTGTTAGTGCCTGCGGCTGGATATGTTTGGTATCGGGCGTATGTGGCTGAAATGGCAATGGAGCATACTTTGCGAAAACTGCAACAGGCTCAGAAAGAAATGCAAGAGCAAAAGGAAAAATAATGAGGCTTTGTATACTTATTTTTTTCAGTTGGATACTTATTGGCTGTGAAGATCGTTATCGATATATCTGCCAAGACCCCAACCATTTTGGTGATGCACAATGTCAAAAACCAATTTGTGAGTTCACACAAACCTGTCCTGAGTATCTTGTAGCCCCTATCTTGGAGAAGAAAATTGAAGGAAATCCTGTTACAACTCCTAGCGCCCAACAATGCCAGGCTAACTGCCGATGAGATAGACGTTCGCGTCAGAGCGTTTGTCGTCATTATGGTGACGTTGATATTTGCGTTTATTACGTTTGCTTTGTTGTATTCGGTGACGTTTGTGACTCAGCCGATTAAGCAAATGGCCCCGATTGACCAAGCCTACACAAAGATGTTGAACGACATTGTTTTATTGATTGTGGGCGGCATTGGTGGCATCTTGACCAAAGGAGTGAGCAATGAGGCCAAAGACATGATGAACGTTGCCAAATCAAATACAGCGGCCTATGTTGCGCCTCCTGTGCAGTCTATTCAAGTAGCCGAATGGTCTGCGCCTTCAGCGCCTTCAACACCTGCCAATCATCTTGAGCCAGACCATGAGCGTGAAGCTATGGCTGCGGCTCGTCAATCGGTTAAGGAATGACGATGAACCCTTGGGTCATATTAAGCGTTTTAATGGCCTTGGCAGGTGTTTATGGTTATGGACACCACCAAGGCTACAAAGAGAAAGAGACAGAAGATGCTATCGTCATTGGTAAAAAAAATCAAGAAATGTCTGACGCAAAGGAGCAAGCAGATGCCCAACTCGCACAAGCAAAAAAATCTTTGGCAGCTAAAAACTCTCAGCTTGTTAATGCTATCCATACTGGTGAGCAGCGGTTGTTCGTCAACGTCACCCCCCAAGCTGGATGTACCGCCTTTAGCGATACAGAAACGAGAGCCGAACTTGACAGATCGGTTAGTGAAGCTCTTGTCACCATCACAGGAGACGGCGACCAAGCCATTGTCGAACTCAACGCCTGCATCGACCAATACTCAAAAATGAGGGAAATTATTCGTGGTAAACGCTGAACAACTCCAACAACTTGGTATTGGTATCGAATGGACGCCTGCGCTTAACGATACGTTTGCAAAGTTCAACATTGCAACACCTCGCCAGCAAGCAGCGTTTATTGGACAAGCAAGCCATGAGTGCAACAACTTCAAAACGCTTGAGGAAGGCTTAAATTACAAAGCCGAGACCTTGATTAAACTGTGGCCTAGCCGATTCCCTACTTTGGAGATTGCTAATGCCTACGCCCACCAGCCCCAAAAGATTGCCAACAAGGTCTACGCCTCACGCATGGGCAATCGTGACGAAGCGTCTGGTGATGGGTTCAAGTTCAGAGGCAGGGGTTGTATCCAACTTACGGGGCATGACTCGTACTGGCACTTTGGTCAGGCCATCAATGCCGATCTTGTGGCCTCGCCCGATTTGGTGTCCTCGCCTAAATACGCTGCGCTAAGTGCTGGCTGGTTTTGGTCAACACATAACCTTAATGCTTTGGCGGATGCCATGAATTACGAGGCTGTAACTCGCAAAATCAATGGCGGCATCTTTGGCCTTGCTGAACGAATTGCATTGACTCAGAAGGCTTATCAAGTTTTAGTCTGACAAGGCTTCAATCATTACCCAAGTGGCAATGAGTAAAGCGGTAAAGAATCCTGCTCCAAAAAACAGGATTGTGCAAAGCATGAGGATGTTGTAAATATCGTCATCCATTGTTTTTCTCTTTGAGTTTGTCTGCAACTGCCCATATTGCGCCTAAAGTTAGCGAACGGTTTTCACTCAAAAGTGTTTCTAATTCTTCTCCAGTCAGGTCTACCCATTTGCGGTGTTGCGGTGCTGGCGCAATAGCAAGATGACACCGCAATTCGTTAGCCAATCGGTAGGCTTTGCTTAAATAATCTTCTTGCTTTGGCTCACCCTGCTCTTGCTTTGGTTGTGTGCGGGGTTGTGGGTGAAAGTCGCTATGCTCTTTCATGGCCTCGCGGCTGAAAAAGCATGACGTAAACTCTTGCTGTTGCTTGGGTTGTGAATACTGACAAACACAATTCCATTTTCCACATAAGTTACATGGCATCGCTTACTCCTTTATGTCGTGGGCGGTTTCGATTGCTCTGGCAAAACGAGTTCTAAAGTCATGCACAATTCCGACCAAAGGCATATTTGCCACTGTGTCGGCGATTTCATCAATCTGCTCATCCGTCAGCGGCTTGCGTTGTTGTGGTGTGGTGTAAAGAGGCAAATTAAAAACAAGTGCTTCTCTGATTTGCTCAAGAGTAGCTGGCTCACCCTGCTCTTGCTTCTCTGCCTCTGCGATGGCTTGGCGTAGGGATGTGATGGCTTCGTTTATTGTCTTTGCATAAGCCTTCAGAATTGGCGGGTAGTCGTCCAAAGGTCTTGGTGTTTCCAACGCCTCAAGCGCATGTTTCATTGCTTCAATCATCACTATCCTCCCAAGGGTGGTTCGTTGCGTCAGCGTACAACGCCAAACAGCCGCCTACGATAAAAATGGCAACAATGCCGCCAACAACAATATCAATCCAATCCATCATTTGCCTCCACGTTCAAGTTTAAAAAGCATCATGGCGGCAAAGCAACCTGCCCACACAGTTAGTACGAATTTCAATTGAATCGTCCAGTTAGCCGTGTCCCAGCTTGCCGAGATGCCAGCGCCGATCACGTACCAGAACGCATAGCTGATGACGAACGGTGTCATGCAATACCCAATGGTTGCAAAGTAGCGTTTCATTTCATACTCCTTGTTTCAAAAAATCCATTCAAATGTGGATGCTTTTTCATAAACCGTCTTGCTAGGTATGGTGTAACGTGGTCATTAATTTTCCATTCACTATTCGCCTCTTGCAAAGCTGAATGATGACGTAAGAACTCAATGATTGTTCTTGCTGAGTAATGGCGGTGGCCTCGTTGATAGATCAGCAGCGCTTGCTCCTCAAACGCTTTCCAAATGTGATTGTTTTCAGCAAACCAGTTTTCAATGTTCATAATGTGCCTCTTAATTTGTCAAAAAAATGGGGACAAAGCCCCATAACTCA
>Ga0208739_1000080_pt1 | contig 37056 bp, 35 predicted proteins | sample CryBogCBE27Jul09_FD_184566 | JGI IMG/M metagenome (GOLD analysis project Ga0208739, IMG submission 184566) | Freshwater microbial communities from Crystal Bog, Wisconsin, USA - CBE27Jul09 (SPAdes) (version 2) | ecosystem: Environmental > Aquatic > Freshwater > Lake | place: Crystal Bog... | reverse complement strand
GACTGTCACTACTGTTACCTGTTGTGGTATCTTCTAAATCAGCTAGTTCTAATATTTCATTAATTGTTTCGGGTGCAAATTCGTTTAATGCACGAATCAATTCACCTAAATCATCTTGTATAGCTTCGCTATCTTCATACATCTTTTGTAATAGTTTATGCCATCCATAAAACTCTTTACCCTCAATGTTAAAATGTATTGAATGTATGCGATAACTGTTTACAAAGTTATCACTGTATGTTTCTTTGAGTTGATCTAATGTGTTCATTGCTTTTCCTTAATCATAATATTTTTCATATACTACAGCACCTTTACTGTCTCTAACTTGTATTCTTTTTTGACCATGTTCTAAATGTTCTAATTTATACTTGTGATCACCATGTTCCCATTCACCACCGTCTTTTAATTCGGCTACTATGCGACCTTGTGAATTATTTATACCCTCTTCAAATTGCTTTGGTATATTAGAAAGATGTGAGGGTTCGGTAAGCATTTGACTTACATTATCTGGAGTTTTTTTTGGACCGTACTCGTTAATTAATACTGGATTCTTTTTATCAGTAACATTAAATACTTTTGTAGTTTTTGTTGTTTCATCAGTATGAATTTCTAAAGGTGTACCATCATTCATCTTACCATATACAATACTTTTATCTGGACTATGATGTGTGAATGTTGCTTGACCTTCTAATGGCTTAAAAACTATTGGTCTATCAGAAGAAATTATTTTAGCTTTCTTTTCAGCTTTCATTGCTTCTTGTAATTGTTTATTTACTTCATTGTATTTTTGACGCAATTCAGCCATTTTATTAGTATAAGCTTGACTTTCAGGTGTAACTACATTTGGATCATGCATACCTACATTCTCACTATGTAATGCGTTCATTTCATTATCAATTGCAGTAACTTGTTTTCTAAGTTCTGCGGCATTAGTTTCAGGTATAGTATTTTTATTAATCTTAGGTGGATTAATTTGTAAACCTTGACTTTCTAAATCTTTTTTAGTTTGATCTAATCTTTGTTGCATCTCTTGTGCTTTAGTTACAACACTTTGTGGTTGTGATTGTGGTTGTGTAGCAGGCGTAAGCATAGTCGTTGCTTGTGCTTGTGCATTTTGAATATGACTTGCCGCAGCTTGTTGTGCAACTTCTGCTGGACTAACAGGTCTAGTTTGTGGTACAGGTGTAGTTGTTACTGTAGGTTGTTGTCTTGCTTGTGCCAATTTTGATGCGAATTCAGGATCAAACTGTGTTGCTTTTTGTAATAATCCACTAGCAACTGCAGGTACTGCTTTAATTGCAGTTCCAATTGGACCAAGACCTGTAGTTAATCCTGCTAAGTCAGCCATACTTTGTAATGGATTTTTTCTTGCGCCTGATCCAATTGTCTCACCAATACCCTCTAACAATCTACCTTGTGTTGGTACAAGTTTTTGACCTTGTGCATTTTCAGGTGCCATTCCATAAGCCCAATTACTTACAGGATTATTTTCATATAAATGACCTGGAGTAGTTTTAGTAGCTTCAAGTTGTTGTAATGTTATTTGACCATTCTTAAATTGTTGCACTGCTTCTGGTGGATAATATTCTGTGGGATTAATAGGTGCTAGTGCTGAATTAGCTCCAGTACCTTCTGGATAAGCTAATCCCCTACCATAACCTTTTGCAAGATTATATGGTGCTTGTACAACTGCTTTAGCTCCTGCTCCAGTTGCTTTTAATGCAGGTCCAGCTAACATACTTGCTGATCCTAACATACTAGATACATCTTGTTGTGGTAAACCTGTATTTTGACTTATACCTTGACTTATTGCATTAACACCTTGACCAATGCCACCTGTAATTTGTCTACTCGTTTCATTCTGATAGCTAGGACTACTTGTGATGTTCATTGCTCTACCAATTATATCTTTAGGACTAGTAGTTTGTTGTGTTGCTTCTTCAGGACTTAATCCAGCAGCACGAGCAAGATTATATGCGCCATAATCTAATCCACCTGTGATAGCATTTAATCCTGTATCAGCTAAACTTGCCATACCATGACCAAATTGTGTAAGTTTACTTTCGGCAGGTTGTGGTTCAGGCGTAGTCATGCCCAGATGAGTCATTATCTTTTGTTTTGCAACAACAGGATCATCTGTAGCTATGTCGTAATTCTGACCTTGATATTCGTATATTGCCATATTAGTCTAATTTAATTGGGTTTTCTTTACTGCCAGGAGGATGCTTATTACTTAATGCAGGATTCTCAGCAACTCCCCCCAAATTAACTTGTGCTTGTGCTTGTTCTTGAGCAGCTCTTAAAGCTTTAATGTATTTTTCTAACCATTGCTTAGTATATTCTGGATCACTACGCTCAGTTGGTTTATTATCAGTCAAAAAACTAAGTTCTTGATTACTTAAATGACCTTTAATAGTATTTTGAGCTTTTGTACCGCCCAAATCTCTAACAATATCCATAACCATCTTTGTATTTCTAGCAGATGGTGTTTGCATTTGTTCACCAACTGCCTGTGCAATAGGTGCACCTGACATTAATGGACCAATATGATGTTCTTTACTGTTCAAAATATCAATAGCATGTTCTGCATTGTTAATTGTATCCGCAATTTCACCTGCATTTGCAACTTTCTTAGCAGTTTCACCAGCAACAGTTGACTCACCTTTCTTTAATGCGGCTCTTTGTGCGGCTAATTGTGAACCTGTCATTTGTGCAGGATTATTTGCTCCAGGAGTAGGTGTAATATTTGGTGCGCCAGCAGGAACTCCCATAGGTAATCCTGGTGGTAATGGTGAACCTGGCACTGCAGGTGCAACTTGTTGTGTAGGTTGTGTTATGTTTGGTGATGGAGTAACAGGTCCAGTAGCTAATGGGTGTGTTTGACCCAATACTTCACCAGTCGGAGTTAGTCCCATTTGATCTAATGTATATGGTTGTTGACCAGACATAACTCTTTCGTTATTATATTCTTTGAACGATTGTAATCTTTGATTTGCAGTTTGACCTAAGAATTGTTCTTTACGCTTCATTTCTGAAAGTTTGGTTTGTGTTAACAAATCTGTACCTGCAGTTAATGGTACTGGTTGACCAGCAGGTATAGTTCTTTGACCTGCAGCATTATACCATATTGGTCCATGCAATGAATCAATCTTAGTTAATGAATTACCTTTTTCATCACGATATAATTGACCACCTGCATTAGCACCTTTAAGATAATCTGTACCACTTGCTGCGGCAACCAATTCATGTGGTTTAAGTTTTGCACCTGTAGTTGCATCAAAGCCTTCTAGTGGCGTACCATTTGCAGCCATTTTAATTAGATAGGGTTTACCATCTGGTCCTACGATTGCAGTATCTTTACCAATACCCAACTTAGCGGCTTCATCTTGCGCCATATTATGCATACCTAATAGACCATAGATAATAGCTTTAGTCCAGCTACCACCTGTTGTTCTTTCTTTCAGTGCGTTAGCTAATTCAGTTGGTTGCATAGTTGCAACTTTTTGTACTGCTTCATCTTTTTGTCTATTTTGCGATAATAAATCACCAGCTCTAACTGTAGCTTGTGTTTTCATATGTTCTGGAACATCAGGATTTTTTGCATAGTTTAATAATGCAGTAGGATCTTGTTGTATATCAGCATATGTAACTGCGTGAGGAGGCACAGGTTGAGGTTGTGCTTGTTCAACTGGCGCAGGTTGTTGTTGTGATTGAGCTTGAACCTGAGGTTGATCCTGAGATTGTGGTTGTAGTTGTGGTGCGGGAGCGGGAGCTTGAGTTGGCAATGCACCTGGAACCATAGGTCCTGCTAACTGTACGCCTGGTTGAGCTTGAGGTTGTTGAGGTTGTGGTTGTGGTTGTGTCATTTGTTGCTGAGGCATAGCAACATTTTTATTTTGTAAGTTAGGATCTTGCGTTTGCAAGTTTTGACTATTGATGTAATCTTGTAACAATGCAGGATCTTGTGGACCTTGTGTAAAAGGTAAACCATTCATTTGTTGTTGTTGTAATGTATAATCTGTGTACATATTATAGTCCTATGCTACTTAATGCATTGCCCCAATTAAAACTACTACTATTGTTGCTGACACCTTGTGTACCAGTAAAGTTAGGTATTGTATATCCAGGAGCGTTACCAAGCTGACTTAAGTATTGACTATTGAAAAAACTTAATGGTGCTTGACTTGCAGCTAATTGTGTATTTGCGGCACCAACTGCTTGAGTTAATCCTGACTGACCAATATTGGCTAATTGACTACCAACTTGTTGTCTTTGACCTGCAATAGTTTGACCTATGTTTGCAGCCAAGCTTGCTTGATTCATTGCGTTTGTGCTTGCTAATTGTTGACCTGCTAATGCTTGTCTTGCGCTACCCAATTCACCAGCTCCACCAAACTGTGCACCTTGATTTGCTAAGTTTTGTTGATATTGATATTGTGCGGGTGCTAATGCAGCATTGATTTGTTGTTGTTCGTAACCAGGACTAAATAAGCTTTCTAAGCCTGTAACACCTGTATTCAATGCGCTTTGTCCTGTAGTTCCTAATGCACTTTGAGCTTGATTAGCAGTACCTGCTAAATTCTGAGCGGCATTTAATTGTCCACCTGCTGATGAACTGTATAAACTGTTTAGGTTACTTAATGCATTACCATAAGTTGGTATTAGTGTGTTACCTGTAAATTGAGCTTGTTGATTTAATAAATTTCCTTGGCCAGGTAATAAATTAACTGAACTTGATCCTGAGCTAGTTGTACACATATTTGTTCCTTGTATTTGTATTTAGTTGTTAAGCAGGCTTTACAGGCCCTGCAACTTGTTGTATGCCATATGGCGTTGTAGGTGCACCTGCAACAGTATTGTACAATGCACTATTAAATGTATTACCAGCCTGGAATGGATGGCTTCCCCAGAAGTAATTACTTTGTCCTGTTCCTGCATTTGCATAGAATGGTTGAAACATTGAAGGTGTTATCCATCCTGGATTCAATCCAATTGGTATGCTAACATTACCACCAGTATAATGATAATCTGTTGCAGTATTGCTTGAGTTATTGCTTACATTGCTATTTGGTATAATAGGTATTAGATTGCCACCAATATTGGAAATATTTGCATTGCTTATATTTGCGTTTGCAACATTAACATTTGCATTAGATATATTGGCTACATTAGCAACATTCGCTATGTTTGCGTTACCTACATTTGCATTGCTTACATTGCTAATAATATTACCTAATGTGTTTGCAATTAAATTAGAACTAATGTTTGCGTTAGTAGAGAAACCATTTGCAATTAAATTGGCTACATTGCTAATATGCCCAACAATAACATTTGATGTATTAGCAACATTACTTGACACATTGCTAATGTTTGCAATATTGCCTGTACTGACATTCGCAACATTACCTATATTGCTACTTGTGTTGCTTACATTGCTTAAGTTATTGGTACTAACATTTGACATGTTACCAACATTGCTACTTACATTGCTTATATTTGCTATATTACCTGTACTAACATTTGCAATGTTACTACTGTTTGTAATTGTATTGCTAACATTTGATATTGTATTAGTAGTTGCATTACTAACATTACCAACATTGCTAGGTATGATAGGTCCTGAAACATTACTAACATTACCAGTAGTTATGTTTGCAACATTACCAATATTACTACTAACATTACTGATGTTTGCAACATTACCTGTACTAAGATTTGCTAGGTTAGCTACATTGGTATTAATGTTTGCAATGTTACTTACATTATTGGCTTGTACATTTGCTACATTGGTAAGATCAACATTACCTGTACTGATATTAGCAACATTACCTGTACTTACATTTGCAATATTGCTGGCTGCATTGCTTATTGTTGCTGAAGTGTTGCTAGATTCATTTGTATTACTGGGAGGCGTATAACTTTCTAGACCATAATCGCCCTTATGTGCAACAACATCATTGATAACATCACCCGGCTTTAATTCATCGGTTGATTGTATTCTATACATGTTGCCATTGCTATCTTCAACTGTATAACCATAACTTGTAGGACCACCGCCTGTACTGATACCTATAGTAGGACGACCTTCTGGATCAGCAATAACTTTAACTTGATCAGGAACGCCATTAACATACTTTGTAGCTTCTTGACTATTGATTGCTTCTTCTGCTCTGTTTGCAACATCACTAGGTAATCCTGCGTTTGCTAAGTCAGTTGCAAGACTTGCTAAGTTTGTTCCACCTGCTACGGTACCTGGTGGCATCTTATAAACTGTTGCGCCTGTATTGTCTACAATGTCGCCTGTAGTTGTATTCAAATATTGATTGCTACCCAAATCAATAAAGTTGCTATTACCAATTGGGCTTACTAAAGGTGCAACAGGACCAGTAGCGGTACTTGATGATGTTGTTGAAGTATTTGCAACATTCGCACTAACATTACCTGTTGCTTGATCATACGCGGCTTTGTATGCTTGTTGTACAGTTGATGCACTATCGGGCCCAAATACACTTGTGACTTGATCTGCGGTATAACCTTTTTGTGCCATAGCAGTTGCAATATCAGCAGGGCTAGAACCTGATGCAGTCATTGTTTGATATATGTTTTGTATATCACTAACTTGAGCAGGTGTTACTGCGGTTGCACTACTAACTGTAGGTAATGTTCCATTATTTGCACCCTGAATAATTGTGTCTGGAATACGATTACCACTACTATCATAACCACCTAATAATGTACCATCATTCTTACTATAAATCAATTGACTACCATCATCAAATTGATAAGTTACACTATTGTTTCTACCATTGAATAATGTGTTTGTAACTGTTGCTGCAACTGCGCCACTAAATGCGCCTGTTACTGGATTCTGCCCACTTAGTAATGCACCTGTTGCGCCACCTGCGGCTGCTCCTGCAGTTGCTGATCCTGCATAATCTCCTGCTACTCCACCAACATATCCTGATATACCACCTGTTGCTCCAGCTTTAAGAATATCTGTAACACTGCCACCTTTAGCGGCTGCATTGGTAGCACCTGATATTGCACCTGCAGTGGCTGGATCAATACCTTCGCTTATTAAGAATACATCCAATGCGGTACCAATTGGATTATTAACGACACCATTGATAATGCCATTTACTGTGCCTGTAATAGAACCAATTGGGTCAGTCCAAAAACTCATAATTTATTCCTTATTATACTATTTATTGTTTTACAACTTGCGTGGTTAAGCTTCTATCTAACATGATAAAATTTATAATTTGTAAGTCACCATCAAGTAGGTTAAATGAAACTTCTAAAATATAAAAGTAATATCCTGGTGGAGGTGTATCAATTACACTAGCAAATGATATATTGCTATTGTATGCAAAATTAGGTATAGCGGTAAAAAAATCCGCAGTCTGTGATATAACTGTTTTATCAAATACGAAACGATAATCTGGATTAGTTGGATCAGTTGTTAAGAAACCTGCATAACGGTTAATAGCAGTTGTAACAGACACTTTATTAGTTGCACTACTACCAACACCAATCCAACTAGCAGTTATGAATGCACTTAAGAACACACGATCGGTTGCGCCATTAACAACAACTTTACTATTACAATCTGTACTTATAAATTGATAGCTGGTATCTGTTGTATTTGTATTAGTAAATGTAACTGTTCCACCACTACTAGGAGCTTCAATAGCATAAAGTGTTTGTGTTTTAACTACTACATAAGTTGTAGTACATTCTACAACACCAATTGGACTATATGTACCATTATAAAAACTATCTGTTACACCATCAATTGTAACAGGATTACCTAATTGAAACGGTGGTAAAGTATATGTACTAGCAAAGTTAAATCGTGTGGTATAACCATCAATCATATAACATGTACCTAAAGGTATAGGCGCAATATAAAGATATGCGTTGTTTGAAAAGCCTAAGTAATTATTAATATTACCTAAAAGAACATTACTAACTGTAATGGTTAATCCACTAATATTAGTTATGGTTGTATCTGAATATAACCCCATACCAAATACTACTTGACCGATACTTAATCCTGTAGTATTAGGCACAGTAAGTGTATAAGTTCCTGCTACTCCTGTACATAATAAAGTTATTGTGTTGGTTACGAATGGTGCACGAAAGTTACCTGTCAATGTAGCAAACTGACTTGTACTATAACCACCAAAGTATTGACCTAACCCTGAAGGTCCACTCAATAAGTAATTGGTAGCTTCTTTGATACCCTGACTTGTTGTTACTGGAAATTGACTCATTATCTATCATCTTCCGTTTGTGTGTATTGAAAGGTAATTGCTGAGGTCATCCATACATTTGTATTGCTAGTGTTTTCCATAACAAGACTATTAACACGATGTGTATTCTGATCAACTTGACACCATGGATTACTTGTATCTAAATTCATTGTAATGTCAGTTGTTTCTAATGGACTACTACCTACGCTATCAGTACCTTCAATCTTTAACGATATAGTTCCTGTGCTTGGAGTAATCTGTATATTGTTTGTACCTGTAAAAGGTATTGCACCTAAGTTTACAGTTTCAGGTAATGCACGATGTATCATTAGTTTACCACTATAGTTTGGTAATAGCTTAATATTGTCACGCCTAAAGTAACTATGTATGGCTGAACCATCATTATGACTATAACCTACATTGGTTTGTATTAACTTGCTTTCATAAACTCCTCTAGCGTATACAACAGTTCTACTACCAAAGTTAGGGCTCCAACTTGATGTATATACATAAACAGGACTTTCAGTACTCATTGTAGCACTACTAACTTCACGAGGACTGTTCCAACAATCTAAGTCATAACGATAACTTAACATCTTATTTGGTACGCCATTAACTGCTGAACTGTCTGGATAGTATATTTCAATCTGATTCTTTTCTGTGTTGGTTTGCATGAACACACGATCATAGTATTGTGGACTTAATTGATCAAACAACCAATTCTTTACTCTTTGGTTACCTATACCTGTGAAGTTGGTTCCATCAAATACCCATACATCTCTTGCGTCTATTCCATACACGCTACTATCAGTATTAGCCCAACAGTTGCTACTCAATATACCACGACCCTGATTGTATATTCTTACGCCTAGAATAGGAGCACTGGTTGTTGTATAGTTCAATGGACTAAACACAACAGTATCCCAATAGCTACATAAGAAGAACTGACCATTGCTAGGGAATGCATCAAGTGCAGGACCACGCAATGGTACCTCTAATTGGTTAGCTACATTGGTAATTGTAGGTACCCAAGTCAATGGTGCTTGATTCAATCCAAAAGCTTGACTCCACTGTATTGTAACAGGGTATGTAATTGTTGTAGATGGATTACTAATAGGTACTGCGGTCAAATTACCTGCAACCAATATACTACCCACATTAGGTGTACTATACATACGCATGAAGTTTGCCGTAACACTTTGCCAATTGGGATTATAATTCCATGTATACGCTGGACTTACTGTTCCTATTGCACCACCAGGATATGTAGCACCAGGGCTAGCAGTGTAGTTAACGGTAGTAGTTGTGCAACTTACAACAACATATGTACCATTAAAAAAACTATTAACACCTGTGATAATAATTTGTTGACCTGAAACATATGGCGCAGTTGTATATGGTGTTGCAAAAGTTATTTGTTGTGTTGATGCATCAATGTAAGTTATTGTAGTAATACCAGAAGGCTGTACAATGTTACTGTATTGTGTTAATATAGCTCCAGGACTATCTGGTAAGAACATTGGTGCGCCTACTGTATCGTTAAACAATGGTATCGTACCGTTCCATACACTGGTAATGTTAGTTGCTTGATTGTATCCTGGGATAGTTCCACCACCTGGCGTAATGTCATACCAAGTCTGTGTTGAACTGCTTGCATACCATTTGCCCTCAGTGCAAGCTACAATGAACCAAAATGTACCATTCTGTCTAAATCCACCTGTTACAAATGTGGGCGTACCTGGTATAGTGTTTAATATTTCTTGGTCACCAGCAACACTACGAATGCCTCTAACATCAGTTTCAATATTGTAACCAACATTATATTCTGTAGGGCCTAATGCAGTACTAGGTACATCAGGCGTAAAACTCATCTTGGTAAATGGTACACGAACTTCATCGTATTGTGACTTTAATTGGGCCATATTTAGTGTAATCCTTATATATTATTTATCGGACAATTTTTGATTGATCTTAGGGATCAAAGGCTGCCATTCGTTACCATACATGTCAAGTATAGCGATTGGTTTATCAGGCTCAAGTTTTGGCTTACCACGATGTCCCAATCGTCTTTCGCCTTTCAAATATAAACAAACTTCTAAATGTGTTTGTATGGCTTTCATGCTTTTGAACACACCATTGCATTTGCTACATCTATGCCCACCATAGTTCCAAGTTCCAGTTCTACGATCATAAAAGTGCATGATGTGCAATGCACTTTGTTCTGGTACCCAGTCATATTGTTTGTGTAAGTCAATTGGATTTAATATAGGTCTAGCTTTGTTCATATGCTATTTAGATAATAAACATATAACCTTTTTTAGAAACTTTTGAACGGTTTGAACGATTTGAACGATTTTCGTGTTTTTTTGACATGCTAAAAAAAAATATTTGTAAAATTTATTTTCAAAACTCTGAAAAACCGTTCAAACCGTTCAAATCGTTCACAGGATTATGGTAAAATCAGTACTTTGTAGCTTCTTATCATACCTATTACTAAACAATTTATAATCAATTATAAAATCTGTCTCGCTTTCTGTTAATCTAAAAGCGTTCTTTTGTACTTGTTCTGCATATGAACCATCCCAATACAACACAACTTTTTCTTTCTTAACATACTCAAATTTAACCTTTGCTTGTTCCAAATATCTACTAAAACGACTATTAATCTTTTGGGCACTTAAGGGTTTGATATTGGTCAATTCGTTCACTGCTTGTGTAATGATATCTAATGTTAATATACCAGTCTTTTTAAGTATAGGTAATAAACTATCAAATACTAGTTGTACAGTATCTTTCTGATCTTCAAATCTCTTACGATAATCTTCTCCATGTAATGGATGTAATATTTGCATATCTAATATATTATGTTTAATCAATAAATGCATTAACCATTTACTAACTTCTTCACGATTCTTTAATAGATTATTAATATCATTTGTCTTTACTTTAGCTTGTTCAATATCATATCCAATGCTAATTAACTCATCAACCATAACTTTATTAGTTGTCATTACACTCCATCGTCTATCTTCACCACTAGCCCCAGTTCCAGCTAATTTAATTACACCATTTGGATTGTTACTAGTAAAGACCATATTATAGTTTCTGTCAGCAGTATATGCATCTACACCCTTTTTCTCAATTCTTTGCTCTTCCCCACCTGTTGCATTCTTAAGTTTACCCTCTGGTAACTCACCTGTTGCTGGCTCATCATAATATAAAATAACAGCAGTTTCCCAACTTGCATTAAACCCATCTGTTAACTCTTTCAATGCTGCAGGTACAACACAACCATGTGTAAAGATAGTCTTTAATAACTCAATAAATCTACCCTTACCATTACCACCTGGATAACCACCTATATCTAAGTTAGGTATGTTTGCGTTGCGTTCTGGATAATACCATTTATATGCTACCCAACACTCTAAATGATTTATATTTTCTTCTTTACCGCCACCCACACAATGCATTAAAAAGTCAAAGTCTTTATTATAATCTGTGTAATCATTTGTTGGTTGTACCCAAAACTGTTTAATAATCTTCATTTTATTGTATACATAATTACTATTCCATTTATAATCATTGAAACTACCTGTCATGCTATAGTAATCATTATGAGTAACTTGAAACAATCTTTTAACTTGTTCTTGATCTATACTCAATATCTTGTCACTCATCTTGTTTAATACAGGTATAATCTTTGTACTTTCAACTGTGTTAAACTGTGGATTCATAATCCCTATACTATTTTCTGGTGCCATTTGCAAACAATAAATGAACTTATTATCTTGAACCAAATAACCAATATGATTTTGTTTTATTAAATCTTCTATCAATTCTTTTTCTTGTTCAACTGTCATACGCTTTTTCTGCGTAAACAATTCATCATTGATATCACCCAATTCTTCCAATTCACTATCAATCAATTGTACTTTTGTTTGTAATAAATGTATTCTCTTTTCATCTGTGGGTTCTTTGTTTTGTAACTCTACAAGTTCCCCTAAACATTCACGCTTTTCTTGTCGTTTCTTATCAATCTTTCTCTTTGTCATTGCATCCATTTTCATTTTATATTCCTTAATTTCATTTCTAATTCTAGTATTTGTCTTTCATTGCTACTAATTCCTGACATTTTTATTAATGTACCTATTGTAGGGCCTACACCAGATTTCCAGCTATTCAATGTATGTAATTCTTTGTTAGTCTTTTCAGGCCAGTAAAATTGTAACAACATTTTAGCAGTACCGATTCCCACTGCTGAACAAGTTGCCCATGCAATCGTACGCCATACATCATAATCACCTCTTAGATTACCTACTTTATAACTAATCTTTTCTAATAATACATTAACATATTCTTCATCAACATTACTAAGTTCAAAGTTTTTAGTAGGTACATTGTCATACTTTGTCATATCATTATACAACAATTCTAACCAATGCGTTAATACATCGTCGGGTATAGGTCTTAATGGATTGTTACTTGGTCTGCCTACCCAAAAATACTCTCGCCCATCGTCTAACTTACTGGGAGGTAATACACTTTGTCCACCCCAACGAAACTCTAACTTACTAACAACTTTACGCTTAAGTACTGACCAGTACTCTTGAGGTACACTAAATGCAGCTTGCAATCTATATTCTTTACCTGAACTCCACATGATTGTGCCCAACTTTAATATATCATAATCTGGAAAATGTGTGTTCCAATAATCAATTGCTTCAACACCATCAAAGTCAATAGCACAGGTACCGTTGCTATGTTCGCCCAATTGTAAACCTATGTTACTAGATTCAACTTGTTGTAATGTAAGTGGATTGTTATTCCAGTTGTTTGGATAAGGTACTTTTTGCAACTCTCTGACATTACAATAACGCCAGTCTGACATTAATTGTAATTCACTGTTGTTCATTGTGCAACCTTATCATTTCATTTTCTATGTGTTGAAGTTCTTCTTCCCACCAGTTTGCCATTTCATAATCATGTATCATTATATAATGTTTATAATGACCAATAGCGTTTTCTCTGTCCGTTTCTAGACGGATCAATTTCTCAAAATAATTTTCGTTCATTTCTTTTCTCCTAATCATTGAACTGCTCTAATCTTTGCTCTTTGACGAAGATGAGACCCCAGTCGTCAAACCAGGGGTCTCGGATTAGAGAGATGTTGTCACAAGTTCTAAATGTAACAAATGTATTTATCATACATCTTGTATTATACAATATTTTCTATTGTTTTTTCTATTGTTTTGGGTACTTTGCCCACAAATGTTGTATAATACTTACAATAAATATATACTGATATTTATATGAAAGGCAATGAAATGAGAATAAAGAAAATGAAACCAGTTAAAACTTACAAGTTTGTATTTTATAATACCATAACAGATGAGTATAGTTATGGTAACAAAACACCCACAGAACATATGCGTAGTAAGGGTTATAATTATAATTGTTTCCATAAAAATCGTGTGGGAACAATATTTTATAATTTAGCTGATGAATACGGTAACGCTTTAGTACCATATAAAACAGTAAAATTACCAGAAAGTAAAATTGTACAATGCTTGGTAATTTACTTATCAGACAATTTAAGAAAAGCAATGAGAGAAAAATCTCGTCTGTATCGCATTAAGAAAACACCTGAATCAGAAAGAAAGCACCCTTATCATTTAATAGATTGGTATTATGATAAAAGTAAAAGTGATATTGTAAAAATACGCAAACAGTTAAACTTTTGGGGCAAGAAGTATGAAGAGATTAAACAATCACCAGAATATTTGATGGAGTTGTTAAGATCATGAAACAATCAGATTTAGATTTTTATGACACAGAAATATTTGCCGCAAGACTGACCATGAATCAAGATCAATTAGATGAATTTATTCGTGTTAGTCACAAATATCATCCTAATGGTTTATTTTATTCAGTACAAGATATGACTGAATATTTTGAAGTTAGACCTGAAAGTTATAGACAAAGCCTAGTAAAATAGGTGCTACCCTGCTAGTTTTTTTAACGGAATAAAGATACAATGACAGCCTAGCAGAGTAGCGAAAATTGTTGTATAGATTATAGTTAAGGGAAATTGAAGTCATGGCGTTAACTTAAAGGACTTAAAAACAATCTATACAAAACTATTTATCAGATTTTTTGTCTAATTTATTTTCTATTCTTGTAAGTTGAATTTGTATGTTTTCCATTTGCACTGCAACAACTGCTACTTTTGTAGCCATTTCATCTACTTTGTTATTGAGTGTAACATAACCAGTGCCACCCAAACTTACTGCACCAATGACTGCCCAAGTTAATTGTTGTGTTGTAAAATCTAACATTAATTTGTCCCTGCCGTTAAGTATTGAATCATTATAATTCCTGATCCTCCTGCAGCACCATTTTGAATAGTTGCTCCGCCCCCACTTACACTTCCGCCATCTCCACCTGTACCAGTATTTGCACCTCCTGCCGCAGGACTACCTGAACCATTAAATCCAAATCCACCATATCCACCATAAGCATATGTGTTACTATCAATTGGAGAAGCTAATCCATTACCGCCTGCAGCTCTATATCCAGATGAACCATTAGCATTTCCGCCTACGCCTCCTGCTCCACCTCCGCCACCAGCATCATTAACACTTAAAGCAGAATTATAATAATAATTTCCACCATTATTACCTTGTCCACCAGTACCAGAACCATTTGAGCCACCGCCACTACCACCAGTAACTCCTGTACCTGTTCCAGTATTACCAGCGCCTCCACCTGTCGCAACAACAAGTGAACCTATACTACTATTTCCACCATTTGTTGCAGCTGCAGTTTGTGTACCAGAACTATTTGTACCACCACTACCACCATTACCAATAGTAATTGCGTAACTTCCTGAACCAGTAGTACTACCATTTAACATTCCTCCACCGCCACCACCGCCACCAGTAGTAAATGCAGAGGTGGCAGTTCCTCCGCCACCCCCACCTGCTACAACAGTATAACTAAAAGAAAGCGTACCGCCTGTGATTGTTAAAGTACCACTACTAGTAAATGTTCTTATTGTGTATGATCCATTAGTAGTTTTGGTACCACCTGTCACAGTTATGATACCACCACTACTATTGTAATTGAAACCAATTCTAGCTGCTTGAAACATTATGCGTATCCTGTACTCAATGTTGCCCAATAAGTAGTTCCATCATAAAACACACTTACAATATCTGTTGCATTTGCAGCAGTACTTAGTGTTTTGCTACCTCCAGCAAATTTCATAGTACTTGTCATAGTGAATGGTCCACCTGTTGCAGGTTGTGAAATTTTAACAACTGCACTACTACCAGTAACTGCGTTTGTTAATCCATTAAATGTAAAGTTAGCATTTGCAACATATGTAAAGATTGTACCTGTTGAAACATCAGGACTAATGCTTGTACTTGTATTTGCACTTGCAATAACTGTTTCATTGTATTGTTTTAATAACGCATTAGTAATATTTGCATTACCATTAACATCAACTGTAAATTTATTAGTGCCTGAATTTTGTGCTTGTATTAAATATGAACCAGCAGCATTTGCAGTAACAGTTGGATTAATTAATAAACTTGTATATGCTTGGCTAGCATTGTTAAATGTATGTTGCAAACCAAGAGTACTAGGTGCAACAAGTGTACCTGCAACCGTTAATGCTGGATTACCAGCATTACCCCATATAAATACTGAACCAGCCGATCCTATATTAAGATTACCTCCTGTAGGAGTTAAAGCACTATAAAATGTAAAATTACTATCAATATAACCTGCTCCACCAACAGTCACTCTATTACTAACACTTAAATTATTTGACATAGTAACAGTAGTATTACTTATTGTCATTACATTAGCAGTACCATTAGCACTGAATGAAATATTACCATTTATAGCAGTATTGATATTACTACTACCGGCAGTTAATTTTAGTCCTGAACCACTATATAAAATTACATTAGAAGTACTGTTCAATGAAATAGCATTATAACTACCAAAACTACCTGTAATGCTACCACCTGTAAAATACACATTTGATACAGATAGATTATTACCATTAATATTACCAGAAGCAGTTACAATACCGTTAACATCAACAGTAAATTTATTCGTACCATTATTTTGCAAATTTAACATATATGAACCAGTTGCATTTGCAGTTGGAATCGTGTTTACTTGTATAGCATTAAAGTTAGCAGTAGCATTATTCCATGTTGAAGTAATACTTAATGCATTACTTGTAGTAGTTAATGTACCTGTTGAAACAGTTGCACCAGTACTAGTAAGTTGTAATATATTAGCAGTACCAGCAGCAGTAAAATTAATATTAGCACTTGGTGATATTAAAATATTACTTGTACCATAACTTAATCTTGTTCCAGTAGAGTTTGCTATTACTACATTAGCCTGTCCTCCTAAAGAGATTCCACCATAGGTTCCGCCTCCACTAGCTGCAGTAATATTACCTGCATTAAAAAAGAATCCACCATTATTAACGATTGCTGATACATTAACAGAAGAATTTATGCTTGTATTTGCAAATACAATAGTGTTTGCAACACCTCCTACACTCATAAAGATATTGCCGTTAGCAACAGCATTAATATTACTGTTACCACTTGCTAATGGAAAGCCGGCACTTGCAGTTATACCTGTTAACAATGAACCATTGCCACTAAAATAGTTTGCAACAGCTAAATTACCTAAATTAGCATTACCTGAAGTAATGTTACTTGTAACATTTAAGTTTCCATCGCTTTCTAAACCAGTGACGGTCAAATTACCTGCACTAATATTACCAGTAACACTTAAACTAGTTAATGTACCTACTGAAGTAATATTAGGTTGTGCATTAGTATAAACAGTACCTGCGATTAATGCATTACTTACTTGTCCACTTACATTACCACCAGCTACACTGTTTGCAACACTAGCAAAAGCAACTGCGCCTGATACATTACTACCCTGAATATTACTTAAATTGTTTCCTGAACCAATAAAATAATTGCCTGTAATTGCATTACCTAAGTTAGCATTACCTGAACTAATGTTACCAGTTACTGATAATGATGTTAATGTACCTACTGAAGTAATATTAGGTTGTGCATTTGTTGTTAAAGTACCTTGATAATAATTTGCTATAACCAAATTACCTAAGTTAGCATTACCACTAATTAAATTTCCTGTTAATCTTAAATTACCTGTAATATCTAATGTATATAATGGGTTAGGTTGATTGATACCAATATTACCACCAGATACAATACGCATTCTTTCATTAGTGCTTAATACACCACCAGAGAAAAATACTACATTTGTTGTAGATGATGTACCAATTGCTAAATTACTTGTACCACCTGTATATAAATAAGCATCACTAGGACCATTGATTGTCCAGCTAGAGTTATTCCAGTTATTACCTAACACACCTATATCAATAAAGTTTCCACTTTGTATTCCTGAAGTATCATAAATCGCAAAGTCAGCACTAGCTACATTACCTGTATTCGCATTATACAATGTCATTTGAATGTATGTGTTTACATTACCTGCAAAATTAGCAACACTTGTATTACCACTATCATAACCTATAAATGAGTTACCTGTAGCATTTCCAGAAATTACATTACCTGAAGTAACATTACCTGTTACTGTAAGACTTGTCAATGTACCTACTGATGTAATATTGGGCTGACTTGCAACAGTTACATTACCAGCATAATTTGCAAAGTTTGCACTTACTGCAACATTACTTACAGGAGCAAATACTCCATTACCATACAATACATTGCTTGAACTACCTGTTAAATTGATAGTAGCTATGTTACCTATACCAACTACATTTGCAACTGCTACACTATTAGCACTATTAGCTATTGTAGCATTACCTGCATATGCACTATAATTTGCATTTGCTACAGTACCAGACACATTACCAGCTTGAATATTGCTTAATAAGTTACCTGATCCACTAAAGAAGTTACTAGTAACTAAGTTACCTAAATTAGCATTACCTGAACTAATATTTCCTGTTACACTTAAATTGCCATCACTTTCTAATCCAGTTACACTTAAGTTACCTGATGTAATGTTACCTGTAACAGTTAAATTTGCAAGCGTACCTACACTTGTAATATTAGGTTGTGCACTTGTTGTTACAGTGCCTGCAACAGTAGCAACAACAGCATTAGCTGAATAAGCTGCATAATTTGCATTTGCAACTATACTATAAACATTCCCACCATTAATACTATTTAAATAATATCCATTAGCAACAATATATCCTGTTGTTAATGCACTATTTGATTTGTTGAATGTTAAATTAGCATTAGCATTTACTGTTCCATTATCATTAAAGACAATTTGTGTATTTGATCCAGGTGCGCTAAATGAAATGCCTGTTAAATAATAACCATTACCTTTAATATAATTACCAGTAATATTACCATTATAATCTATGTTTGCAGATCCACTTCCTTGAAAAGTAGCAAGAGTAGGTAAATCAAAGTTAGCAAGATTTCCACTAACTGATACATATAATCCAGTAGCTTGTTTTGTACCAAAAGCATTATTACCGCCCTCAGGTATTGCTGTTATGATCATTCCTGTAACACTATTATTAGGAACTGCGATAGTAGTTAATGATGTAGTTGCATTACCATAAACAGTTAAATTACTTAATGTACCTACACTAGTAATATTAGGTTGTGCATTTACTGTTACATTACCTGCATATGCACTATAATTTGCATTAGCAACTGTACCAGTACTTGCAAAAGTACCATTACCATATAATACTTGTGCACTATTACCTGTTAAATTAACAGTAGCAATGTTACCTATACCAGCAACATTAGCAACTTGAACGCTATTAGCAACTGCAGCATAATTTACTTGACCAGTAACATTTGCACCTGCGACTGAATTTGCACTTGCAGCTATTCCTGCATATGCACTATAATTTGCGTTTGCTACAGTACCTGTAATATTACTTGCTTGAATATTACTTAAATTGTTACCTGAACCAATATGATAATTAGCAACAACTGCATTACCCAAATTAGCATTACCACTAGTTAAATTACCTGTAATAGATAAACTAGTTAATGTACCAACTGAAGTTATATTGGGTTGTGCGTTTGTATAAACTGTACCAGCTACTAATGCATTAGCAACTTGTCCAGACACATTAGCACCAGCGACACTATTTGCAACTGCAGCAGTTCCTGAATAAGCCGAATAGTTTGCATTAGCAACTATACCTGTAATATTACTCGCTTGTATATTGCTTAAGTTATTACCAGAACCAATATGATAATTAGCAATAACTGCATTACCTAAATTAGCATTACCTGAACTAATATTTCCTGTTACAGTTAAATTACCAGCACTTTCCAATCCAGTTACTGATATATTACCACTAGTTATATTGCCAGTTACACTTAAATTTGTTAATGTACCTACGCTTGTAATGTTGGGTTGTGCATTTGTATAGACAGTGCCGGCAACTAATGCATTACCTACTTGACCTGTAACATTAGCGCCAGCTACACTATTTGCAGTTGCAGCCGTTCCCGAATATGTAGCATAGTTTGCATTTGCAATTGTACCTGTTATATTACTAGCTTGTATATTGCTTAAATTGTTGCCACTTCCAATAAAATAATTTGCAGTTATATTTCCTGAACTGATATTACCTGAAGTAACATTACCTGTTACTGTAAGACTTGTTAATGTGCCAACTGAAGTAATATTTGGTTGCGCATTTACAGTAACATTACCTGCATAGTTTGCAAAGTTTGCAGTTATCGCACTTGTAACATTACCTGTTACATTACTACCTTGAATGTTGCTTAAGTTGTTACCTGAACCAATAAAATAGTTTGCAGTTATATTTCCTGAACTGATATTACCTGAAGTAACATTTCCAGTTACACTTAAAGTTGTAAGTGTGCCTACACTTGTAATATTTGGCTGACTTGCGACTGTTACATTACCTGCATAATTAGCAAAATTTGCATAAGCACCGTTTGGTAAGCCAGTTAAAAATGCACCATTGCCTAAAATATAATTTGCAGAACTAATATTACCAGTTACATTTAATACTGATAATGTACCTACACTTGTGATATTAGGTTGAGCATTGGTGTAAACGGTACCTGCAACTAATGCATTACCTACTTGACCACTTACATTACTTCCTACTACTGAATTAGCAACTGTAGCATATGCAACTGCGCCAGTAACATTAGCACCTGCTACACTATTTGCAGATGCCGCAATACCAGAATAAGCCGCATAATTTGCATTTGCGACCGTACCTGTTATATTGCTAGCTTGTATATTACTTAAGTTGTTACCACTACCATAGTGATTACCAATAATGTTTGCTCCATTAACATTACCAGTTACAGATAAACTTGTTAATGTACCTACGCTTGTAATATTAGGTTGACTTGCAACAGTTACATTACCTGCAAAATTTGCAAAGTTAGCAACTGCTCCATTACTTACAACTGCAAATACACCATTACCATATAATACTTGACTACTATTTCCATTTAAGTTTAATGTAGCAATGTTACCTAAACCAATAACATTACCAACACTTACTGAATTTGCAGTATTAGCAACATTTGCGTAATTAGCGTAGTTAGCATAGTTTGCAACATTTGCATTTCCTCCGCCACCAGGCGCAAATACGCCATTGCCATATAATACATGTGTAGCATTACCATCTAAATTAACAGTAGCAATGTTACCTATTCCAACTACATTAGCTACTGTTACGCTATTGGTAACATTTGATATGTTTGCATAGTTAGCGTAATTAGCATTTGGAAATGTACTATTTCCAATAATATTTGATGTTAAACTAGTTGGCGTTCCATTAGCGTCTACATTGACGATTTGATAGAAGTTTGAATTGATTTCGCCGCGTGTTGTCATTGTTGTTCCTTAAGGTATTACTGTTGTTGAAACAGAATAAAATGTTGGTGCAGTAGTTATACCTATATTGCTGCTATATAACGCATACGATGATGTAGTAGGTGTATAAGTAAATGTACTGGTACTATCACTATTTATAGCAGTTGTAACTGTACTTGTACTTGTAAACACATAATAAGTTGCATATGTACCGTCAACTAAACTTCCATCGTCTTTAATCTTTGCATAACTGTTATAAGTTGTAAATGGAGAATATGGATTACGATAATTTATATAAAAATAAATGTAATTGTTTGACCAAGAAATATTTCCCTCAGTAAAAATTCTATATGGATAACCTCCGTATATACTACTAATTTTCTTTTGCCAAACATTAGTAAAATTACTTGTATTAAATTTTCCTATGTAAACACCATTATCACCATTGCCTGTAATATAAATATGACCAGCATTATCTAAACATAATCCAACTAAATCAAAATTATATGTATCACCTGTATATTTGATACCATAACTATAAAGTACTGAACCAGTATTTTTATCAGTTTTTGTAATAACATATGAATTTAATACTCCACTACCTAATCTACGACAAATTTGATAATAGTATGTACCATCACTAATTACTGGTCCACTAACATAAGCTGTAGTAACACTAGATTGAACTAGTATTAAATTATTGCTAGAAGTATTTGTTAAATCAAAAGTACCTGTATAAATTTGAGTAGGCGCAGTCGGAGTATTAGCATTAGTTCCACTAACTATTAAAGTATTATTGATAGTATCAACACTTATATTAGTTAGATACGCAGTTGCTGGAAATAAGTGCCTTTGATTTACATATGTAAATGAACCACTATTGGATTGAAATCTAGATAAGAAATTAATAGCATTCGGAGCACTAACATTACCATATCCTGAACTAGTTAACATATATACATTACTGTTATAACCAACTATACCATATGCATATCCCTCTTCACTTACACTTATAGCATTAGGATTAAATGCCATTATACCTTTTACTTGACCAACACTATTAAATTGTATTGCTGCAGGTCCTCCATCAACACCGCCAGTACCATTAAAACTTCCAGCAGTATATACATATTCATTATTATCAACATAAAAATCATTAATTGCTTGAGGACTAAATCCAGTGATATCAACAGCAGTATTGGCATCAATAATATTTGCTTGTTCTTGAAAAACTAAATTACCTGTAGTATCAATTTTTGATATGCCATAACCACCACTATCAGTAATTAAGTAGGCATATTCAGTAGGTCCAATCAAAAAGTTAGATCCGCCACCTGATACAAAAGTAGTTATATATTGATTACCAACTAATGGAGTTGTTGTAGCTGAACTATCTAAACCCATTTTTACGCTAAACATTAAGCATATCCTTTGGTTAAAGTAGCATAATAATTTGTACCATCATAGAATACAAAAACAATATCAATAGCGTTTGGTGTAATACTTAATGTCTTACTACCGCCCTGAAATCTCATTGTACTTGTTAATGTTCTTCCACCAGTACTATCTTGTTTCAAAACTATAGTAATACTAGTACCTGCTATTGCACTTGAAATTGAATTCAATACAATATTACCTGTCAATGTATATTCGTAAATCGTACCAAGTGCAGAAGAAGGAGTTAACACACCAGATACTGATCCACCTAATACAACTGTTTCATTAAATTGTGTAAAATTAGAATTGTTTATATTGCTATTACCTGATACATTAATATCACCTAATATATTAGCACCATTACTACTTACAACCATAATATTAGCATAACCACCTACACTAAAATCTATGTTGCCATTTCTTACAGGAATATTAATATTACTAGTACCATTTGCAATAGGTAGTCCACTGCCACCACTTATACCTGTTAGATAGTATCCATTACCTATAAAGTAATTTGTTGTAGATATATTTCCTGTAACACTTAATGTTGACAATGTACCTACACTACTAATGTTTGGTTGATTGCTATTAACAACTGCGCCAGCATAGTTTGCGTAATTTGCTACATTTGAATATGCGCTATAATTTGCATTAGCAATTAATCCAGTTATATTTGCAGCTTGAATGTTACTTAAGTTATTACCACTACCAATAAAATAATTTGCAGATACATTACCTGTTATTCCTAAAACATTACTTGTAGAATTCCATGTAAAGTTAGTACTACCATTAAAAGTACCATGATCGTTATATTGAACAGTAGTGTTGCTACCTCCAGGTATACCAGCACCACCTCCGCCTGTTGCATTCAATGTTGATAATACATCAATTGTATCACCTGCATTTAATAAAATGTTTATTTGTAATGTTGTGTTTGAAGTTTTTGTATATAATGTTGGTTCAATATTGATACCATTTTTCATTACATTCATTACATAACTGTTAGCATATGCAGTTAATCCACTATTGGTAAATGTTTGATTGTTACCTGTAACTGTAACAGGAAAACTAATGTATTCAATACCAGGACTGATACCTGTCCAACTTAAGTTACCAGCACCATCAGTTTGCAATATGTAATTTGCAGCACCACCGCCCAAATGTACATTACTTACACTACCCAAATTAACATTACTTGTTGTAGAAAAATTAACTAATCCACTAACTGACAAATTATTACTAGTGATATTACCAACAACAGTTAGTACATTGCTAGTTTGGTTAAATGTAAAGTTATTACTTGCTGCAGCATTACCTTGATAATTGTAAATCACATCAGTATTAGCACCTGGTACAACAAAGTTACCTGTGATGTTACCAATCAAATTACCAATAAAATTTCTTGCAGTTATGTTACCACCAGATGTTATTCCGCCTCCAGTAGTAATGTTTCCAGTTGCAACAATATTTGCAATAGTATTACCACCATCGGTACCAGAATTTAGAAATGCTTCTACATTTGCATTTCCATAACTAGTTGCCGCAGTTACTGCTCCACCACTACTATATAATGTTGTATAATTGTTGCTTGCGACATTTTGTGTGGTCTGTGTTATATATAAACTTGATGAAGACATTTAGTTGTCCTTATTTAATATTGTATTGGCGATACTGTCTAGGTTGCCATACTGAAGTCATTCTTGTATGTCCGCCACTCCATTTACCAAGATTATTTTGATCTTCAACTGTTTGCCATGCTTCATCAAACTTAGTCTGATAGACCTGCGCATCTTGATCATTATGGCGTTTGATATAATATTCACGCAATGTTGCATATACATAACCTTCAGGCCATGTTGCAAGAACTGCGTTGTTTTGAACTGTTTGTCCTGTAATGTAAACATTTGTAACAGAACCTGTAACTGGTGTAGTTCCTCCAGTACTAGTAAATGTTAATTGTGTACCATTAATAATACTTGCAACTACAATTGTACCACTACCTAAACTACCTGCACCATTTGTTGCAGTTAATTGATTACCAACTGCTAAATCACTAGTTGATGTAACTGTTAGTGAACCTGTCCAGGGTCCAGTTCCACTTGTAGCAGTAACTGTTCCAGTTGAACTAATTAATGTATTATCAATTGGACTATACAATAATGGCCATGCTTTGTAGTAATACATATTGATCAAGTCGCCCTGAGCAATATATGGTAAGAATTCATATTTGTTACCAACTTCACTAAACTTACCGCGAATAACTGCTGGTACATTAACTGGTTGCAAATATAGTTGTGCAATCATACTTTGTGTAATAATGTCACGATCACCAATACGATCATAAACAATCCATGGACCTGTTTGACTACTACTATTACCTGCAGTTGTAAAATAAATTTGTTCGCCTGTAAATGTACCAATTAAAGGTGTACTAATATTAATTACATAACTTGAAACAAAGCTTACGATTGTTGTACCTGTTGCAATACCTACGCCAGATATAATCATACCTACGCCTAAACTTTGTTGTGGTAATATTGTTATTGTAATTTGTGATTGACCAACTGTACCATTTCCTGTAGCAGTTGTATTATATTGACTACCTTGTTTGAAGAACAATATGGGCTTGTTCATATCACCAGGAATTGGTATACGACCGTTTTGATCAGCTACACCAATATTAGCAGGGTCATATGGATCACAACGCAATGCTGGTAATTCAATATTACGCATTGAAAGTTCCGCCATAAAGATACATTTCTTTATTTCATCTGTGTTACTTGAACCTGTAAAATCTTGTACAAATGTAACCAAATCATCTGCTGTTGGTATTACAAACATGTTTAATGTCCTCTAAAGTATTTTTGTTGACCAGTTTTAATTGGATAGCTAGCTGGTACTGGAATAGGTAGTTTACCTCCTGGATAGCAAATATACTGAGGATATTCTCTTTGTACTACCATATAAAATTGTGCTTTTAATGTACGATCTGTTTTGATAGCATGCCATGGCATACCACCGAAATATTCATCACTAATACGAATACTAATAACTAATGGTAATTCCATCCATTTCCAACCTAATGTACCATCTGGCATTAATGGAGCCATTGGATCTGGTATACCTGCTTCTGCAGCTGTTCTATATTCTTTGCAATGTTGCATGATTGCATCAGTATTGTGTTGTTCTCTTTGTATATAGAACTTACCATCTTCACGACCTGTTGTAACTCTGATATTCTTACCTTTGTTAAAGTCAGTGCGTTTCCAATCACCTTTCATGGATCTGTATAAATCATTGTTCTTCAATAATCTATCAGCTACTCCATTGTGATTTGTTACCATGCCACCATGATCTTGTCTCCAATAGTCATGGTTCTTTTCTGGGTCTTGGTCATCTAAATATTCGGGGTTATTGTAGTCATTCATAAGAGTATTTATCAAAAGGAAAAAGGCTCCGAAGAGCCTTTTTATGTTACTAATCTTAGTTAAGATTAATAAGTACTTCCAGCGCCCTGGTTTGTACGAGATACCAATACTGAAGGACGAGCACCTGGCAAGCTTGCTTGCTGAGTTGTACCTGCAGAGATATTGTTCAACATTGCAACACCAGCTGGGTTACGAACAATCAATGTACCTTCCATGATGAACTGATCCAATGATGCATCAGCATTACTGAATACTTCATTGTTAGGTCCTAGATCACGCAAACCACCCCACTGAATAACATCTTCATTCAAGAAGTAAATGCTATTAGCAACACCTGATTGATCCATGATCCAAGAATCAAAGATTTCATAAGTGTAGTTAAAGTCGCCTTCGTATGTTCCGATTGTGTCACCACGCTCAGAATTAACACGATTAATACCACGAGATTGAGCAATGTTATCGCTCAAGCTAGTACGCAAGCTAACTGGACATACGATTGTACGAATTTTAGCATTGTAGCGTTGTTCAGCTACTGTCACCAATTGCTTATACAAAGCTGGTGAGAAGTATTGATTAACGAATGTACCTGTGTAGTACTGTGAACCATTAGCTGAAATGTTGAATGCATTTGTTGCTTCACTTGCGCTATCAGTAGATTCATTGTTAGTCCATGTATTCAAATCAGTTACAGTACCTGTATCTGTATTGAATGACTGTGTACCAGCAAAAGCTGCTAATGAACCCATACGGCGACCAGTTTGACCACTAGGTAAACCTGAAGCTGAACCTGTTTGACCAGCATACTTTGTACCGATTTGGTCAGCACGAACCAATTGTTGTTCAACATCAAACATCAATTCAATCAATTGCTTGACTTCTTGATAAGCTTGTGGATCTCCACCAGCTTGCATAACTGCACGAGCTGTTCCAGATGCAGCAATAACTGTACTGAAAATTTGTGTGTAGTTACCTAAGTTGTAACGCTGATTGCTTTCTGCTTGACTTGTTGCAACAGTAGCACCTTCAACTTGAGCTTGAACTGCAGGCAAACGATAGATATCATCTGTCCACAATGGTAGAGTTGAATTAACTTTACGCTTTTTGCTCATTGCCATGTTTAATACAGGCGTATCGTCTTTTACACGATTACTAACATCTAAATCTAAGTCTTTAACAACGATATCTGAACCATAAGCTGTCGTACCGTTACCAATTTGACTGGTTGTAATTTCTGCCATAATATTCTCCTTAAAATGTAATTAGGCTATTTTATCTACCACCTCTATTAGCACGAATTCTACTGAGTTGTGCCATTAGTAGGTTGTCTCCGGCTTTTTTATCACCGGCCTTGGCTTGTTGGCGAAGTTTTTCAATACTGTCATCAGTACCACGCTGACTAGTTGTATTTGCTCGTTTTTGAGTTAATACTGCTAAACTGTTTCCTGCACTCTTTGTAGTTGGCTTGTCTCTATATTTTAATCCATCTCTTAATAAACTTAGTAAGTTTTCATCACTACTAATAAGATCAAGATTTTTAATGCCTGGAATTAATTCACCTTTACTGTCTGGCCATAACTTTGCAACCTTGTCACGAATTTCATTAAAGATATATTCATTTTTCAAATCTTTATCTTTGAAATTTTTTCTTGACTGTTCCAAACCTTGACTGACCTGTTGACTACGAATTTGTCTGAACTCATCAACAGTTGGTTTTAGTTGACCTATAACCTCTTGTTGCTGACGAATGTATTGCTCGTTCTGAGCCATACTCGCCTGAATTCTTGCTCGCACTGCAGGATCATTTGTACTATTCAATTGTTGTTGAAAAGTTGTTTGATAATTTTGTGTTTTAACAATTTCATCATACGCACTTTGCAATTTTGGTTGAATGGTAAATTCCATTGCAAGAGTCAAACCTTCTTGTCGTGCACGAGTTTCCTTTAGATATTCATCAAATTCGGCTCGTTCAACTTTAAGTTGGCGTGCATCTTCGCTTATCGCTGCTCCTTGACCTAATATTGAGCTTGCTTTCTTTGCATCAATAACTACTTCTTTACCATTACGCATAAACTTGAACTTAGCGTTCGGATTAGTTTCTGCGAATTCAATAAAATCAATTAGTTCATCTGCTGTAGAATCATTACTATTGTCGCTTACCTGGTCATTACTAGGGGCTTCAGTTTCTTGATTTGCATCTTCAATATGTTCGTCACTGGTATCAGCAACTTCGGCTTCAGCTTGTTCGCTGGGTGCCACAGGGCTTGATGATTCTGCCGATTCATCTTGTCCTGTTGCAGACGGTACGGTAGAAGCTTGTTGATTACGCAACATTTGTGCTTCGGCACGCATTGCGGTCATTTTGGCTGCTATTGAGTCCATACTTGGTACTGCGCTTTGTTCAGGTACCGCACTTGTAGTGTTAGGGCTGATCGTTTGTTCCATTTAATTTTTCCTTAATTTGTTTCGGGTGCAATTTCTGCATTACCTACACGATTTTTTAATACAACAGCTCTTTTCAAACTGTTGATAAACTTATCTATGCCTTTGAGTTGATTTGCAATTGCAATCTTCTCGTTATTACTTTCTTCTGTATATCCAACACTATCAATTAAATCATCTGCTAATTCAAATTTGAAATGGTGTATAAACATTGCTAAATCACGATTTTTCAATAGTGCTTCAGCTTGACTTCCATAATGTCTTACTTGATCTTTCTGACTTGGTGACAAGTTTTTAAGATCATTAAAGTTGTAAGTCAACCTATTATTAAAAAATTCAACGCTATTCTGTTCTATCATTGTGTTATTTATACTTTTATTTTACGAATAAACTTTTGGATGATTTTGGGCTATAGCCATATAATCCAATTGACTTCTTGCATCTTGTCCAGATAATTGTGCATCAATCTGTTTTGATTTTGTTTGATTCAATTGAGCCATGCTTAAATCTTTCTGATCAACAGGGCTTGGTTGTTTCTGACTTGCAGCTTGTTGACCTTGTTTAATCATTTGTGCAACTTCTTGATCTGTTGGTAAGTAAACATCACAATCTTTAATACCCAATACATACAATGTATCTGCAAAAGGTTTCTTGATTTTTTTGTAATATTCAGGTGTCAATATACCTTGCATTACAAAATTAGAAACTGTAGTTGCTAAATCCATTTGACATTTTTGTATGATCTGTAAACGACCTAATGCATTTTCTTCACTGTTCATACCTAAAGCTAATTCAGTATGAATTTGTTTTCTATCACAAAAATTCATATCGTCCCATGCTTGGTAATCTAAAAACACAGGTTTCTTATCTGGGTGACTTTGTTGTGCTAACTTCTTAACGCCATAATCATCACCATATTGTATCAATGTACGCCATACTAACCAAAGTGCTTCTTTTAGTCCTTCAGCCGCATTGCGAACTGTATTATCTTGAATAATTTGATTTGGTGACAATGCCATTTGTAATTTAACACCTGAGTTACCTGGTGCCATTACTTCTGGGTTAAACACATCTTGTGGTGTGGTCATTCCAACCATAGCCATTGTATCTTGTTGTATACGATTCATTGCAACTTCTAAGAATTGCAAATTACCTGAGGGAGGAGGCATCTGGTAGATATCCTTTGCAGGGTCAAATTTACTATCTAAGATGAATATTGCTGCTTCTCCGTCTTGCATCATTTCAAAGTCAACACGATCTGGTTTAACGCCAATTCTAGGTGTTGCAGTAAGTAAGCCTAACTGTATCTCAGCCCTTGCGGCAGATGTGTTGTATTCTTGCATAGGTATTACACTTTCAGCAATACTCATGCCATAAAAATTACCAGGTAATGGTTTTGGACACATGTTAGCTACAGGAATAAATTCAACTTCTTTTGCTGAAATAATATAACTACCTGTATAAACAATTTCAATTAATTCCATTTCGCCATCGCCATCAATGTCAAAACGATTCCAAACTGTAACAACACTAACCATACGACTGTCTGGGTCAGCACTTGCTGCTGAACTAACAGGTATACCCATAACAGGTACACTATCACGAGCATGTATAGCTAAGTTATTCAATACTGAACCTGCTTGATATGCACCATTCATATTATACTGTGCATGAACTTCAATCTCAGCTAGATCAACACCAGGATACAATTCGCAAACTTCTTGAATTGTCATTGGATCATAGAAACCACAGAATGGTTGATCTTTCATCTCAGGTGTAGTTGGATCACAAATCCAATAATGTTGTGCTATGGGATGAAACTTAATGTTCAATCCATAACCTGTTAATTTATATTTTGCTTTGTAAATTGTATTACGACTTAATGCAGAACTTAATACTTCTTTTTCGCTATCTTTTAAGTCGCTATCTAAACCTTGTAAATCAGGTGCCATACTTTCAACAGGATTCTCATCACCCTCTTGCAATTTACCAATATAACTATTCAATATATTATTAGCATGACCTTGTGTTTGTTGACTTAATCCTTGTTGCACTTCCATCATTACTTTTTGCATGTCAACATGAATTTGTCTACGACTTTGGCGCAATGCAGTTAATCCACCTTCTGCTGCTTGTTGTTCAAATGCTTTTAATTGATCTAATGTACCTTCTGTTTCAACATATCGTGTGATTTGTTCACGAACAGGTTTAATCATCATCATACCATTTTTATGCATACAAGCATCCATAACCCAACGCTCTAATATAAAGTGTGGATCATTCATTTGGTTAACTATCTTTTTAACCATTTCAGTTGCTTGTCTACTTCCTTCTTCGTCATCATCATCCTGAGCTACAAACTCAAAATTTATTTCACCATTAGGCATAAGTCCTTTAGCAATGACAGCAGTTGCATAATCAACAACAGGTTTGACTGAGGGGTGAATATAATCAATGCCGTTGACAGGAGCAGTACTATCAGTAACGGCAAGACACAAATAATGATAATCACTAGCACGATTGACGGCATTTTTAGTCCCCAAATATCTAAGGTAACTTGCCATTTTCACATCCATTTGATTCTTTAACTGTACGAATCGTGCATTTATGGCTTTATTTTTATTGATGTTATCTATTGGTATGTTTTTGATATCCAGCATGTTGGAAGACCCTTGTTTATAAGTTATTTATCTTTATTAAAAAATGACTTTAGCTAGGGTCATATGCTTTCTTCCATGCAGGCTTATTGTAATCAACTTTTTGTACATAACGATCTCTTTGTGCACGCATTCTTTGTGCTGGAGTACGATTGTCCCAATTTTCTGCTATGCCATTTAAGCAACCTAATAATGCATAACGACAACTATCAATACAATCGTCTGGATCACTAAAACGACCTTTTTCATCTACGAAATAGTTTTGTGCTTCACTTAAAAAATTTGTGCAGTTTTCATTAATCATTAAGCTACCAACTTCAAGCATTTGTCGCATTTGATTGATACCATAACTTTTATGATTCGTTACACGACCTTCACTATCAGGTGGATTCATAATTGCTTTTTCATATACATTAAGTTCATAACTTTCAAATAACTCACGAATTGAACTACTGCTCATCGTATATCTTCCCTGTGTGCTTGCATCAGGAGGTAACACAATAGGCGTACCAAACACTTCTGGTCTTAACAAATGATTAATGTATTGTGTAGGTACTGCTTCTTCAACACCTTGTACAATAATTTGTCTATGCAAATATGCAGTCTTTTCCCATGGTTCCCAATACATTAAACTGATTACAGTTTTGTCATTAACCAAACCTAAATCAAGTGCAATAATGCGTTGAATATGTGGCATTTCATTAAAATTAAATTCGCCAGTTTTATATGTAGGCCATTGACGAATCTGAAACACTGCACCTTTACCCATAACAGGTTTACCTGCGATACGAGCATCACGCTCATGTGGTAAGTAATCTCGCTCAAGTTGTCTACGAGTTTCCATTAACAAAAATGGCATACCCCAAGGATCGTGAGTAGGAACATCGTCCCAACTTACACGAATATATTCATAACCTTCTTCTCTGTTCCAAAACTTACTTACAAGACCATTGAGGCCTTTGAGAGGTGTGAATGAGCAAAGCACCTTACCCTGAGTTGTTGCAGTTCTGGTAACAATCTCGCTAAAGAAATCATCAGGTGGCTGTTCATCAAAGACTGCAAGGTTAAGTTTGAATCCTTGCAATTGTCTGACCTCTTGAGTGTAGTTGGCAAATAACAAATAACTATTTGCACCTGATACATGGCGTATTTCAACACCAATACAATTAGCGCCATCATTACGCATGGTATCAATAACAATACAATCACGAGGTATAGCACCAGTGCCCAAATTTTCTGTAATCTTAACATCTTGTGATCCTAACAATTCATTTTGTAATACAAGTGCAACCTGACTCCAGCCCTCACCTGCAACCATACATGTAATGGGTTTATCAAAACGATAACCTTCCCACCAATCAGGATATAGTCCAGTTAAATGCATTGCAGTTTCGTAGCATGTACTAACTGTTTTACCAATACGATTTGCAGCAAGTATGCCTCTACGCTCGCTATCGCCAGTCTTAAAAAACTTTAATTGATGTTCAAATGGTCTAAAGTATTTGAGCTGATTAAAACGCATGTCATCAGCAATTGATATTGCCAAATCTTCCAATTGTTCTCTTAAAGGACCTGGGATAGTCAATAAACTATCAATAGTGAGATTGTTTTCATCAACTGCATAACGCAATGCCCTAGACATCAAAGTTTCTGTACCAATCATTACTTAATCTTTCTAAACCAATATAATCTTAAGCCAAAAAGATATAAATAAAAACCAAAATTTCTATCATACTTGATAAGAAAATTAAATGGTGTTTTACCTTCTCTGTAACTGATTATTTTCATTAATCTTCCTCATATCAATTGTAAGATTGTTTTCGTCAACTGCAAACCTCAATGCTCGTGACATCAAAGTTTCGGTGCCAATCATTTTAGTTTAGATTTTAAGTAATCAACCAAATACTCTACATCGTCTCTGGTTAGTTTATATTTGATTGTAGTGATACCATTATCATCGTGATTAGTAATAATGGTTGTATTGAATATTTGTTTGTATGGATCGTATTCAACTTCTACATCAAATGAACTATCTTCATCGCAACTTATATTCATGTTTAATCCTCTATTGGATAGTGTTGATTCATTATAGTTAAATGATACAATGCATCACAAAGATTTTTAATTTCTTCAGGAGTACCTTGCCATGTTGATGTATCACGCATGTCTTCTGGTTTACTTGTTAATAAACTTTGTAAGCGTTCAGCAGTTAATCTCATGCAATGTTCAATTTGTCCAGGAAACTTTTCTTTGAAAGCTTCACGATGTGCAAAGTTAACCTTTTGCATAATTAATGTATCTTTAACTTGTCTTTCTTCAATTGCTTTTTCAATTTCTTTATTGCGAGAAAGTAAACGACCTGTTAGTTTGTCATTCATTTAATGTCTCCCAAATCCCAGGGATTGTTTCTAGATGATTCGTCAAGTGTAATGAATTCACGATCAATCCATACCTCCCACTGATTTGACTTGTTAACTTTGAATGTTTGCATCATACCACGCAAGCGTCTACCTTGTGGTGTTAGTGTACCATCTTCACGCATACATAATTGCTCACCAGTTCTTGGATCAATCCATTTGATGATTTCTGGAACTGTTTGACCATACTTATTAACTTTCTCACCATGTGCTTTTTGCTCTAATGGTCCTAATACTTCATAGCTAATCATACCATTAAGATATTTTCTAAAGATCATATGAACCTTTTTACCTTGCGCACGCTGTTCTTCATCAGGGTGTGGAACTAAGGGACTATAGAAACTATTTTGTACTTCACTTCTAGGTGGCAATACTGTACTTCTTGCAGGAGCAGGTTTCAAATCTTCAGTTGGAACCATTTCTGCTTTATTGATATATGGATTGTTGTCACCAATGTACTTTGGTTCAACTTCAACACCATTCAATACATCCATTGCAACTTGATACTTTAATTTGTTTGCACGACCTTTTAAGTTTAATACAACTCCAGTTTGATCGTAAACAAATCGTTCCAATTCTGTGGCAGTTGGAAAGTCAGTCATTAGACCTTCAATATCAAAGTCTTGTGATTGAATTGCTTTTGGGGGAGTTGCTTTTAATTTTTCGTACTCAGTATCAAATGCATCTGATGCTTGTTTGAGTTCTTCTTTTAATGGTTCAAAAGTATCAATATTAATATCTTGGCCCCATACATTTTCGGCTTTTGGTGATTGTTTCTTCATTTCTTTTCCTTTTCTAAACGATCAATAGGGAGACCCTATGCCTCCCTATTGTATAAACATAAAACTATTAAACTTTGTTTATAGTATTATTTATTACCTTTTGTAGGACCGCGTCCAACATTTGTAATATCATGTAAGCTTTCTACGCCTGGCTCATCTTTACCACGAGTACCACGTCCGCGTACTACTAAAGCTTTGTTGATCATATCGGCAAGTTCTTTTCTGTTACCATCTTTTTTTTCATCAATAAATTCTTTGCGCTTTGTAGGATTACCTTCATTGCCCATTGTAGGGCCACGCTTTTGATTGATTTCTTTTTGTTGTGGGTTAGTTGATTTCATAATTGTTCTCTTATACGAATTCTGCTGATATAACAGGTGTAATATACAAATTAGCAGTATTAGCACTTGCAGCACTAAAATAAATTGTTGCAGTACCTGTCGTTAAACCTGTAGTTTGCAATTGAATAATTTCAGTTGCTTTTGGTTGAATGCAAATGCCTGTACCAGAACTACTACTATTAGCAATAGTTGCAGTAATACCAGAGCTGCTTGGGCCCCAATTCAAGAACGCAATATTTGCACTATCAACATTGTCTACTTTAATAAACAATGGACCTTGAATTTTACTGAAGCTATTACTAGCATTAGCAGGCGCAATATTACCTGTACCTGGAGTTGCAGCTGCAGTTACAAATATTGTATTACCTACTTTTTGATATGGAGTCGTTGACATTATTTTTTACCTTTCTTCATTCCCTTAAGAGTTTCAGCAAGTCTTGCTCTTTTGCCTTCAACTCCAGGTTTCTTAGCTGCTTTTGCTAATTTCTTTTCGGGAATTTTTTTGCCTTCTGGAACACCTAACTCTTTATGTAATGCTCCAGGTTTTTTAATTGCTTTTTGTATCCATTTTTCAGCCATGATTAATCCTTAATATTGACTATCGGGACCATAATTAAAAGTATTTGGTGTACTCTTATTAACTTGTTTACCTTTGCTTACATTGCCATATCCAGGACCACCTGATTGACCAATACGAATCATATCAGCATTACCTTTATAGTTTTGATCTCTGCTAGGTTTCCAATCTCTTGTGCCACCTGGATTGCGTTCTTGCTTACCATAGTGTTGACTATCAATATTTTTAACTGTTGGGCGCTCATTACCACTTACACCAACACGATCAGGTGCACGACGGAATGCGTCTTTTGTAGCAGGAGGTCCAACTTTAGCTGCTGGCTCGTCTTGATTACCACGAGTTGGACCACGACCTTTATTAACTAACTTACCCTCATTCATTGTACCTGTATGATGGTTAGTTTGAAGTCTATTGGTTTTAGCATTACGATTGTAACCTGCGTATTCGCCAGTATTACTTTCAATATCTTTACCAAATTTCTCATTCATTGTGCGATTCATGTTGCTCATTTTATTTTCCTTTTGTTTTCATAGCCTTATCAGCTTTCATTGTTTTGCTGATCTTTTCGCCAGTACGCTTTTTCTTACCAGCTACTGCATAGGCGATGGCAACAGCTTGTTTCTGAGGCTTTCCTGCTTCCATTTCTTTTTTAATGTTTTCTTTGAAAGCTTTGGGTGATTTTGATTTGTTTAATGGCATAATATTATTTATCTTCCTTTATTCCTGTTAGTTTAGCTAATGCTTCTGCAAATGCTAACTTCTTCATTTCAACTGCATCTTGACTATCTGTAACTTCTACCTTAGCCAATGTATTCATAACTTTATTCAATATCAAATTGTGGTATTTCATTGTTAAATGTGTATCACCAGCAACTCTGGCTTTCATAAAATCTTGAACTAACAATTCTTCATAATTCTCACCATTGCTTTGCTCTTTTAATGTATTCAGTAAACCTTCAATGGTGATCTGTTGCTTTGCACCATGTTTGCGCCCAGCGTTAGGTCTATAGCCACCTCTACTTGGTCTTTTGGGTCCTTTCTCTCGTGTATGTTTTGTACGATTGATAGGTATCCCAGTAGTACCTTTTGGTCTACCTGCTTTTCTTTTCTCAACTGTTGGTTCTGTGTTCTGTTCCATAATGTTATTTATCTTTACTTAAAAATGTTAAATATGTGTTTGAAAGGAAATGAAATGGAAAAAGCTACCATCGCCGATATCAAACACATTGTTCAACTGTCTATTGATAATTCTACAACTGACAGTTTTTTTACTGTAAACCCTAGTGTATATGAAAAAAATTTAGCATATGCAATACTCAATCAACATTACCATATTGGTGTAGAATTACTCAAAGTATTAAAAGACGATAATAAGTTAATCGCTTATACTTGGGCTAACACACATCAGATGTTATGGACAACTGATAAAATGGTTAATGTACAAATGGTTGACATTGATCTAAATCTATCTCCACGCACACGAATTCAAATTATAAAAACTATGATGAAAGAATGGGAAACATTCGCAAACATTGCAAACTGTTCTGTCATTTGTTCACCTACTAGTCGTAAAAATCAAAATGCTTTTCTAAAATTACATGAAAGAAATGGCTACGAAATACGCGGCTCATTTGCTTTCAAGCGCTTATTCTGAACACGACACAAGCTACTCCTGCCAATTAGTTGATACTCAGATTAGAAAGACACAAAATCATCTGATCCTTGATAGTGTTCACGGTGTCTTAACTCAGTATTGACCTCAACTGCCATGCAAA
>Ga0208739_1000076_pt1 | contig 37529 bp, 47 predicted proteins | sample CryBogCBE27Jul09_FD_184566 | JGI IMG/M metagenome (GOLD analysis project Ga0208739, IMG submission 184566) | Freshwater microbial communities from Crystal Bog, Wisconsin, USA - CBE27Jul09 (SPAdes) (version 2) | ecosystem: Environmental > Aquatic > Freshwater > Lake | place: Crystal Bog... | reverse complement strand
GTATTGCCTCCCACACTATCGCAAGAATGATCAGACAACATACAGAAAAAATAATGCCTATTAGTAGTAAGAGCAGCATCATTGCACCTCGCCCGATAATTGTGCGTTAAGCTCTTTAAGCTCAAAGATAGTATCTTCAAGGCTTTCGATTTTATCTTCAGACTCGTTGAGTTCATCTTGCACGCGTTCTAATTGTTTCTCCATCTCGTTGAGTTCATCTTGCAAGTCGTCGAAAGCTTGGCTATGGCCACGCATGGCAAGGGCTAAGGCGTCATGTAATGCCACCTCAAGGGGTGACACTGGCCGCGTGTATTTAATCAAGTCCTCGGCGCTTAGAATAGCGATATTTAGATCAGTCATTTTTTAATCCCCTATACATTTATTGATAAACTCTCGGCGTGCGTATGGCTGCTCGGTAGTATCAGGCGCCACAATATCCGCTAGATCCTCGGCGATAGATTGCACGCGGTAAAGCTCGCTTAATGACTTACTCGGATCGTCCCAGTGGGCGCGGATAACGGCGGCCACGGCGTCGGGCGTGATAGTGTTTAATTTTCGCATGATATAAACCCCTCTTTAAGTAACGCGGCTATTTTGCACTTTGCCGCGTATAATGACTTGAAGCTATTAAAATAATCTATCGTAACGTTACCGCTGCACTTGAGGGCCGCCTGGACCCGTACTAGTGGCTTATCGCAGTAACCGTGAATATAGAAACCTTTATATTTTATTGTGAACATAATGCGGCCTTTGCATTTTCAAGCGTGCGGGATTGTCTAGTTAAATAATTACTAATCGCTAATTCAGCTTCAGTCAATCCAGTTAATGAGTCGTACAAACTAAACAATTCATTATAATTTTTGTCAGCTTTGTCGGCTGATGTGTGAAATAAATCAGAGTCGCTTATTACTGCGCCAAACATATTAAACACAACGTTTCTACGTACTCGTTTACTGTATTCAGGATGTGGTAAAGATTCCTGCAATATATAAAAGAAACCATTTTTTGTAGAACGTCCGCGAAGTATTCTAGATTTAAAATATCGTAATGTGTCCGCGTTTACGTAATGAGTCCGCCCAGTTAGATTCATACTCGCGTCACTATCAGCGTAGTGGCTTTTTGTTCTATAACGCTCAATGCCTAAAGCGTCTAATGTTGCTGATAATTTTTTGTCTAATGTGTTCATTTTGTAACCCCTAAATAAATAAAGATAATGATTGCTGCTAATCCCATATATAAACCTAACTGCTGTAAACCTAAATAAGTATCTAACACTTTGTGACTCCCTTTGCTGTTGTACATGTAGCTATATTACATTAATTACACATTGTGTACAATTTATATTTTAATCACAAAGGGAATATTGATAAGTTTTACTTATAGTTTACTACGACATTGTGTATTAATTGTGCAATTGTTACTTATAATACACAATGTCCACCTCAGTCGCTTCGTGCGAGGTGCCTAAAAGGTATGGTGCGAGGTGCGCTAAGTCATTGAATAATAAAGTTTACCTCGCGCACCTCTATTTTTGCAGCATTTTCCTATCCCCCGCGCCCGCCCTCGCCTCTATACGCGCGTTTACTCTCTCTCTCTCTCTCTCTCTCTTTAAGAAAGTAAGAGGTATTAAGGTAAATAGGGGTAACGCCCCATTGTGGCTGGCACCTTGAAGGCTCAAAGTTTATACCTCTTAGGGTGAACGAGGTAAATGATTTGCGGTTAACATCTGCTTAAAAAAGAGGCAAACTCTTGATTTACGACCGCCCCTATCGCCCTAATCCCGCACTGCACAAGGGTTCCAGCGATAGCAACCACTAACATGAAGTGACCACTAACCTGTGGATAACTTTTGTTATGTTGTACACATTGTAGTTGTTTGCCTATTTTTTAAGCAAAAGTTGCCTATTTTTTAAGCAGATGTTAAGTGTTACCTGTGGATAACCTGTGGATAAGTCTAACCCTATTACGCTGTAAGCCAAGCGTAGCAAGGGTCTCAAGGGGTCAGCTTACCTGTGGATAAGTTTATACCCGCCGCCCCCTGGTTAGCGTGAAGCCAAGCGGGGCGCGGGTCTCAGGGCCATTAGCGCACGATCAATTGCAATAAATAACTCTGGGGCCACCCGCCCTCCCCCACGGACGGGGTGCTTCAAATTTGCGCCCCTCGTCCCAAACTGCGCGTCAGGCAAAGGTTTAAACACATTGTGTATAGTGTAACTATCCGTCACCAGCGCAACATCTTTACAATCCCATCGCACAATCTTTACAATCTGTACCATCGGTTTACTTGACACCATCGTCACCAAAGCACATCATTGTGGTTATGAGCCTCTCAGCCCAACAATTACTAATGCAAATCAGTGATGACCGCGCCTTAGGTGCAGCATTACTCTTTCCGCATCGACACCGCCAAGCCTCGCCTGACTTCCACTACAAAGTCATGGATATGTGGCGTTCAGCCGATCAATTCGTCAGTATTGAAGCGTTTCGTCAAGGTGCTAAAACAACCATCTCTGAGGAGTTTTTATTGCTCGAAGGGTTGTTTGCTAACTTTAAGTACTGCTTAATCTTCGGTGAGACGTACACAAAGGCTTGTCAGCGTATCGAGGCCATGAAGCATGAGCTGAATACCAACATGCGGATTTATGAGCTATTCGGTAAGATGAAAGGTGATAAGTGGTCCGAGAATAAAATCATTCTAAGTAACGGTGTGGCTATCGAAGCGCACGGCTGGGACGAGGAAATTCGCGGTTACTTGCATCAAGCTAATCGTCCTGATCGCGCTTACCTAGATGACATTGAGACTGAGGAGCGCGTGCGTAATTCGGACGAGGTTGATAAGAATTGGAAAAAGCTTCACAAGCAATTAATGCCAGCAATGGACAAAGAGTTTGGCAAGATACGGATGACTGGTACGCCACTCGCTGACGACTGCATGATCCGTCGCGCTGCTAACTCACCGCACTGGACGCACGGACATTTCCCAATCTGTGACCGAGATATAGATGACCCTCAAGCACAATCGTTGTGGGATACGCGCTATCCGATGGAATGGATACGCAACTTGCGCGATCAGATGTCATCCGAGGGGATGCTTCGAGAGTTTATGCAGGAGTACATGCTGGTGCCAACTGGCGCTCAGGGTAAGCCGTTCGATGAAACGATGCTACGCTTCCAAGATGTCGCGCCTACCATGTATGCGCCTAAGATTGTTATCATGGACCCAGCCCGTACCGTTGAGGTGAAGAAGTCTGACCAAACAGGTCACGTCACTGTGTCGCGTGTCGGTACCCGCATTTACGTTCACCAATCAGGTGGCGAGTATTGGCAACCTGACGAGATTATCAATGGGGCGTTCGCCATGAGCAAACGTCACGACGATGCTGAAGTAGCCATTGAAAAGAACTCACTTGATGACTGGTTGCTCCAACCAATGCGAGCTGAGATGCTCAAAACAGGTAAGTCATTGAAATTACGGACACTTAATGCACCGCAAGACCGAGACAAAGCCGCTTTCATTATGGGCTTGCGTCCGTTCTTTTTAGCAGGGGACATCATTCTCGTTGGTGGCCGTGCAGCGCACCAGCAACTCGTCAGTCAAATCGTCAACTTCCCATCGGGCAAACGCGACGTGCTTAATGCCCTAGCGTATGCCCTAAAAGTGTTCAGCGGTGTGCCAATCTACGGTGACTTTGGTGAGGCAAATCTTACCCAGCTAACTGAGGTGTCACGCAATACTCAACTCTTGCTCGGTGTGAACGCCACATCGACTGAGACAACGGGCGTGCTTTGCGCCCTTGATGGCCAGCACTTAACCGTCATTGCCGACTGGGTAAGTCCATTGATGCCAAACGACGCCATCCCTGACATCGCATTACTACTACGTGCCATGTACCCAAACAAAAAAGTCACCGCATGGGTCCCCGCTGATGTGTTTGACCAGGTGGGACGCAATCCGCTAGTCACAGCATTGCGTGCCGCTAAAATACCAGTCAATCGGGCTGAGAACGCAGTCATGGCAAGGGGTTCGTTGTCACCAATGATACGCACTGAGAAAACTAACAAGCGACTCTTGCGCGTCGATGACAATGCGCGTAATGTGATGCAAGCGATGGCACAAGGATACAACTGGGCATTGAAGCCAAATGGCGATAGATCGGGTGAACCTGAGCGCGGTACGGCAAGAACTTTAATTGAATCATTAGAGTGCTTGACATTCGCAATTAACAAGGTCAATAATGATACAATCCAATATAAAACTAACGCGCATAATGCGTTAGGTACACCCTACATATCAGCATTATCGAGGTAATGATGGCAAAACAGTCCGACAAAAAGCCTAAAGAAGCCATTGAGAATTGGGCTGAAAAAATCGAGTCCGATATTTATCAAGATTGTGCGGGCAAATATGCTGATATTGAAAAAGCTTTTAAAAATCGTGAAGAAGCTGACGAGGCAATTCAGGAGTATTGGCATATCTATAATGCTGACCCTGATGATAACCAAGCCTACCAAGGTAATTCAAAGTGTTATGTTCCTGTGGTTCGTGATGCTATCACTGCCCGCGCTAAACGATCTCTTAAACAGTTATTCCCGAATAAATATCAACACGTGGACGCCGTAGGTACGGACAGTCAAAAGCCTATGGCTCAGCTCTCATTGCTTGAGCACTACATTCGTTCTACCAAACTCAAATCCGTTGTACGTTCAATGCTGGTCGCAGGTGATGTGACTGGTCAATGGAATTTGTATGTGGACTGGATGCGCGATGTGCGCTCAGTCACAAACATGATCCGTAAAAATCCAGTGATGGAAACGGCTGAAGGTCAGCAAGTAGAATTGCTAGATCAAGACGACGAGATTGAAGAATTTAGAAATGATGAAGTGGTTGAAGAAGGCCCGATCATTACGGACTTCGCAACTGAGGATATGATCGTTATCCCACCAACCGTCAACAACATTGAAAAAGCTGACATCACTGCAATCAAACTTCGCATGAGTAAAGCGCAAGTTAAAAAGATGGTCGACGATGGCATCTTTATCTTGCCTGAAGATAGCGAGATTGGTGAGTGGGTTAGCAGTCACAAAGGCCGTGAGAAGCGCGTACCTGAGAAAAAACGTACAAGCGATGCTGGCATCAAAACAGAAGGCACACTCAAGTATGCACTGATCTACGAAGCGCACATGATGCTTGAGTTTGAAGAAGGTCAGAAGTCATTGGCGTATGTTTACTACGCTGGTGAGAATGATGTGGTCGGCATTATCAAAGCGCCACAATGGAATCAAAAACGTCCAATTATTTCAGCGCCAGTCGAACGTATCAGCGGTTCATTTAACGGCATTTCTAAAGTTGAAGCTGTGAAATGGTTGCAATGGAATCTCAATGACTTCTTTAACATGGGTCAAGACTCCGCAATGTATTCATTGCTACCAATCGTAATGACTGATCCTGAAAAGAATCCTAACTACGCCATGATGGTATTTGGTTTAGCGGCAGTGTGGCCAGTTGATCCTAACTCAACGCACTTCCAAAGCTTCCCACAACTGTGGAAAGACTCTATCCAAATGTGTCAATCAATCAAATCTCAAATCCATGAGTCATTGGATGTAAACGAGATGATGATGGGTAAGACTGGCAGTGGCCGTAAAAACAATGCAGCCGTTGGTGCTCAAATGCAAGAGTCGTCAGTATCCATTGTCGACCACGCTGAACGCTTTGAGGAGGAAATTCTCAATCCATTGATGGAGCGTTTCTTTGAGTACGACTGCCAATTCCGAGATAAAGAATTGACTGTGATCTCAATGGGTGAGATTGGTGTTGAAGCGCAAATGCAACAGATCCCAATTCAACAATGGGGGCAACGCTACTTCTTCCAATGGACTGGCACCGACTTTGTGATGAACATGCAACGTATGCAGCAACAAATTGCTACGATGAACGTGTTGCGAGGAATCCCACCACAACAATTAAATGGTCGCAAACTAGACATTACACCAGTACTTGAGATACTGGTTCAAAACGTATTTGGTAACGAACTTAGCAATCGCATCTTAATTGACGAACGCAATAAGTTTACTGTAAGCCCTGAGATCGAAGATGAAATGATGGTCAACTTTATCGCAGTGGACACCCATGAAGCCGATGACGATGTAGAGCACTTGCAAAAGCATCAATTGGCAGCTCAAATATCAGGCGACCCAAGCGGTATATTCCGTGGCCACATACAGAAGCACATGGAACAATTACAACGTAAACGTCAGATGGCGATGGCTGCTCAACAACCTCAAGGTATGCCAGGTATTCCTGGCGGTGCTGGACCAGGTGTTGCGGGTACTCCACGTATGGGTGCTCAACCACAGCAACCTCGCCCTGGCCAAAACCCACCTGGTGCGATCCCACAAGACAATATGATCGGTGCGCCAGCTAGGTAACTTGAGAGCTTAAATTATGACTGCCCCAATTGAATATAATGTCCCGATAACGCCTGATACCGCAGTTAAGATGGCGTTGAGCATGACAACGCAAACGCTTTACTACGTAGACAACAACGGTAATGTTCAGATTTTAGCAAGTGTGGCCGCCAATGGTGGTAACTTTACTAACGTCAACATCACTGGCGGTACTATTCAAGGTGTTGCTTTAACCATTGATAGTTTAGACTCAACCCCAATTGGTGCAAATACTCCATCAACTGGTCGGTTTACTACGCTTACTAGCACAGGTTTAGCAAGCTTTAATAGCTTGTCTACAGCTAATGCTACTATCACTGGCGGTTCAATCACTGGCGTGTCACTTACCCTCGATAGCTTAGACAATACACCTATCGGTGCAGCAACACCGTCCACTGGGAAATTCACAACATTACAAGCAAGTGGTGTGATCACCAGCACACTCGCTACAGGCACAGCCCCATTTAGTATTACCAGTACAACAGTTGTCCCAAATTTGAATGTATCACAATTGTTGGGTAATACTTGGGCTGTACCAGGCGCAATCGGTAGTACGACACCTAATAGCGGTGCGTTTACCACAATATCTACAAATACAGTAACGAGTGTTACGCCAGTACTAGGGTTCAATGCCTCTAATACAAGTTATGCGTCAGGTTCAACGGTCGCTAATAATTATTTGCAAACTATATTGCAAAATAAATCGGGTACAACTGGTGCATCAACTAACTATGTGTTGAGTAATGACCTAGGTACTGATTCAAGCTACTACGGTGAGTTTGGGATGAATAGCTCAGTGTTCTCAAGTGGAACACCAAGTGACTTTTTCTCAATCAACAATGGTGTGTACTTCTCAGGCCACGATGGTGACATAACTTTTGGTTCAGGTAACGGCTATAAGTCATACTTTGCTTGGGGTGCCACTGGCGCTTCAGCTCACGTTATTAATACGTCAGGTGCGATTGGTCTATCAACTAACTTAGGTACTACACCTGCATTGTCAGGCACTACTGGCTTTGGTACTGCTGGTCAGGTAATGATTAGTAACGGTTCAGGTGCCGCAAATACTTGGTCGTCAACCCCAACATTAATCGGTACAAACTTTACAGGTATTCCTAACGGTGCGTTGACTAATAGCTCAATTACTTTTGGTGCAACGGCTGCGGCTTTAGGCTCAACGGTCAGTGCTTTCAATGCTATAAGTATTGGTGCAACAACCGCAAGCACTGGCGCGTTCACTACGCTTAGTGCATCAAGCACGGTTTCAGGTGTGGGTTTCAGTAACTACCTAGCTGCACCACCTGCTATTGGATCAACAACAGCAAATACAGGCGCATTTACAACATTAAGTGCGTCAAGCACGATTTCAGGCGTGGGCTTCAGTAACTACTTAGCTGCACCTCCTGCCATTGGTGGTACAACACCTGCCGCAATTACAGGTACAACTATTACAGCTAATACGCAATTTAGTGGTGCTGGTACTGGGCTAACTGGTACAGCCGCAGGATTAAGTATTGGGGGTAACGCCGCAACTGCAACCACAGCAACTAACATTTCAGGAATTGCAGCAGTTGCCAATGGTGGTAGTGGATCATCAAGTTTGACGGCAAATAGTGTAATGTTAGGCAATGGGACGGCGGCTTTATCTGGAAATATGGTCGCCCCAGGAGCGTCAGGTAACGTATTAACTTCAAATGGTACAACTTGGACAAGTGCGGCGGCAAGTGCAACAGGTTTAGGTTATGGTCAAACTTGGCAAAACGTATCAGGTAGTCGTGCAGCAAATACAACTTATACAAACAGCACGGGTAAGCCAATATTTGTTTATATGGAAGCTGGCGGTTCTTCTAGCTGGGTCAATATTAATGGTACACAAACTCAAACTTTCCCAGCATTTTCTGCAATTACTTTAGTAATTCCTAACGGAAACACTTATTCTATTCAAACAGTAAATAGTGGTGTATTTTGGATGGAATTACGATAATATATAATGACCAACCCGTAACTTAATTAAAGAAGGATGACTAAAATGATTTTTAATGTGACTACCGAAGAAGCAAATGTATTAATCGCTGGCTTGGCTGAATTACCATTTAAAACAGCAGCGGGTTTGATTAGTAAGCTTCAATTTCAAGCGCAACCTCAATTAGCTGAAGAAGCTGCTGTAACTGAGGCTGCACCAGTACAAACTTCTGAATCAGCAAATGCTGAATCAGTACCAACTCAAGGTGAATAAAATGGTTACTTTTGCTGAATTACAACAAATCGCTTCTGATGTCGGTCACGACATTGATAGCGAAGTAGTACAATTTTTAAATGCTGCTGAAGCATTATTTGCTTCACGTAAAGACGTGGCAGTCGATCCATTCAAAAAAGGTTTTGGTCAAAATGATCCAGTAAACCCAGTGGATGGTACGCCTCCTTCAGCTTTACCTGCTGGTGCTGACACAAGCACTACTACAGGTGGCTTTGGTGGTAACGACCCAATCTCACCAGCACTTGCAACGCTAGCTAATACAACTCCAGCTCAAACTGCGGTTGATGCTACACCTGCTGAGACTGCACCTGCTGAGACTGCACCTGTTGAGACTGCACCTGCTGAACCACCAGTTGAGACAGTTGAACCACCAGTTGAGACAGTTGAGGCTCCAGTTGAGACAGTTGAAGCTCCAGTTGAGACTAAAGTTGATGCACCAGTTGAGACTGGTACAGTGGTGGATACTAATACATGAGATTAGTAGATGTAGACGAACCAATCATTGCCCGTGCATTTAGCTTTTTTTGGTTCAAACGTATTTATTTAGGTATAAGGTTTAAGCGATTGTCGCCGATGCAACAAACGGGGGCAGTCGCACATGAAGAAGGTCATTGTGAGTTACATCACTCTGAGAAAAGAATGGCATTATTATTCTTAATCGCTTGGTGGAACCCATGGTGGTTTTTACGTATTTGTCGGAACCATGAGTTAGCCGCTGACAAATATGCAGTCGACAAAGGCTATTCTCAACACTTGCTTAGTTTGTTATCAGCGTATGGAACGGATGGTTGGTTACATCCCCCACACCGAGAACGAATAATGGCTATTATTAGATATACGAGTACCCTCGCGTGATTCCCGTAAAGAGTCATTTCGCTGGGTTGGCGTAACCGACCAAAGGAGTAGTAATTATGTTTAATTTGTGGAAATTTTTACAGTTGTTAGTTTCACCGCATGTGGGCGATGATGACGATTTAGATCCTAATCCGAACGATGATGTAGATCCTAATCCGAATGACGACTTAGATCCTAATCCGAATGACGATGACGACTTAGATCCTAATCCGAATGACGATGACGACTTAGATCCTGAACCTGCACCTCGTGAAACTCGTGCTCAAAAAGAGATTAGAACCCTCCGTGAACGAGCACAAGCAGCGGAAGACGCTAAACGTAAGTTGGAAGCGGATTTGGCAACGGCTCGTAGCCAACCAAGTCAGCCACAACAACCAACGCAGGATCAAGTGTTGTGGGAGCAAGAGGAGCAAGTTTTACGCAATCCCGAAGCTAGTGATTGGCAAAAATATGCCGTTCAGTCAGCTCGTGAGGCCCGTCAAGCTCGTCAAGCATCTCAAAATGCAATTATCCGTGCTGAGGATTTAGCTGATAAATCTGCTTTTGACCGTATTCGTTCTGAAAAGCCTAAGTTGTATGAGGCCTATAAAGACCGAGTTGAAAGTATGTTGACCGAGATCAGAGGTCGTGGACAAAACGCTCCTCGTGAGAAATTGTTAGCGATTTTGGTTGGTGAAGATATGCTTGCGGGCAAATTAAAAACAACTGGAAGTAAGACCACAAGTGGCTCTAAACGTCCAGCGACGCCAGGTGCTCGATCAGATGTAAACGCTAGAGGTTCTAGCTCTATGTCTGAGGCTGAAAAGCGAGCAAAACGTTTAGAGAATATTCGCATCTAATGCAAATTTTTTCTAAGGAAACTAAAATGAAAGCTTTACTAAAAAATATGTGGTTATCTCTAGTGAGTTTAATCTCACCAGCTATTACTAACTATTCACCAGGTCCTTCAGGCCAAACTATCGCTAACGATATTGAGTTACACATTGCTGATGAAGTATTGCGTATTGCTCAACGTCAATTAGTGGCTTATCAATTCGGTCAACCGCTTAAAATCGACAAGAATACTGGTGTGACTTACACCGCTACTCGTTATGAGCGTTTACCACTTCCATTCGCACCATTGAGCGAAGGCGTTGCAGCAGCAGGTGAGTCAATCACAATTGCTCAAGTTAGCGCGACTGCTCAACAATGGGGTGACTTGGTTCGTGTGACTGACGTTGCCGATATGACTATCAAACATCCGTTGTTTAAACAAGCGATCCGTTTGATTGGTATCCAACAACCTGAAACTATCGAACGTAACGTATTGAACATTCTATTGACAGGTACTCAAGTCAACTATGCAAATAGTAAAGCTAACCGTGCAGCATTGGTTGCTACTGACGTGATGACTCCGGTTGAAATTTCAAAAATCGTTGGTTCTTTAGAAACATTCGGCGCACCAACATTCAATGGCGATGAACGTATCGACATGATGATTGACGCTGATGCACGTACTAAAGCTTCATCTAAACCAGGTATCATGCCTCACTATGTTGCATTGATTCATCCATTGGTTGCTCAAGATTTGCGTCAAAACTCTACTATTGCTACTGCATGGTCATACAGCGACATCAATCGCTTGTATAACAATGACCTTGGCGAGTGGGGCGGCGCACGTTTCTGCAAAACCAATATGATGCCTTACTGGACTGGTGTAGCTGCCGTTACTGGTACTCCAGCAACAACTGGTGGTGCTTTGGCTGCTGGTACATACTACATTCAAGTGACTGGCGCTCCTACAGCGACTTCAGTTGAACAACGTATTTACCAAGTATCAGGTGCATTGACAGTTGGTGGTTCAGGTGCAGGTTCTATCAGCGTAACATTGCCAACATTGGCAGGTTATGTGTTTAACGTGTACATCGGCACAACTGCAAGCCCAGCTAACTTGGGTCTATCAGCTTCAGGTCCTTCAACTGGCCCATTAGCTGGTAACGCAACTCAATTGGCTTCAGGCTCAACAGTAGTTATCACTGGTACTGGTGTTGCACAAACACCACCTGCTGCACCAGCAACAGGCGTAACAGTGTTCCCAACATTATTCTTCGGTATGGACGCTTATGGCCAAGTATTGCTTGATGATGTGGAATACAACTACTTGCAAGGTGCTGATAAGTCAGATCCGATGAACCAAACTCGCGTTGTATCTTGGAAGATGATGTACGGTACTATCATCTTGAACAATGCGTACATGGCTCGTACTGAAGCAAGCTCAGCATTTAGCGTAGGCTACACTGCTGGTACTGCGTCAGAATAATGACGTAACCTTAAGGGGGGCTTCGGCCCCTCTTATTCACTAAGGAGCAAGATCATGTCACAAGAAAATACAAAATTATCACTACCTAAAACTGAAAATAAAGAAGTCACATTAGCTGAGTTGCAGTCACAGATTGCGGCCCTTCAAGCTCAGTTACTTCAAGAGCAGGAAGCACGTAGTGTTGCTGAAAGTAATGCGTTAGCCACAGCCGAAGCTGGCATGTATGTGGGCAATAGCGACGAACAACCAACAGGTAAAACTGTAAAGATTAAAAAATGCACCAACCCTTGGGAAACCGACGAACGTAAGCAAAAATTCGTAGAGGTTGATGTACCAACTTATTTTTATCAGATACAATTGCCAACAGGCGCAGGTATCTCACTCACAACTAATGGTCAAGATTATTTCCATAATGAGACCTATACCGTTGACTTGTATACACTGACCGATTTAAAGAGCCGTATTGCTCGTTGTTGGGACCATGAGAAGTCAATTCATGGCGACAATGAAAATGCGTATCGTCGCCCAACAAATCGCCATTTTATGGGCAAAACACGTTAATCTAAGGAGTATGACCAAATGACTAAGAAAGAAGAAGGCACGTTGCAAGGCGCTTTAGTAACTGGTAATTTCAGTATTCAAGCGACTATGCCAAATGGTAAAACAATCAACGTTAGTGGCTATTTATACGAAGGTGAGTCAGTCGAGTCTGTGAATAACCGTGTAAATTTATTCCACGACATTGTAGATCACCAGCGTACTCGTTCTGAGATTCCTGAATTGGAAGCTCGTCGTGACCAAGGCGTACAAGCTCTAAAACAAATGAAAGAGGTTTTAGAAAATCTTGAGTCAAAACAAAAGAATGGTGCTAAACTAACGTCACAAGAAAAGCTTACTATTCAAAACATGGGTACTAACATTACTCGCGTTACTGAAGATATTGAGAAAGGTGAGCTGGCCATTTCTGAAGCTAAGAAAAAGGTCGGTTTAGGCTAATATGAGTTACACCGCAGCACAGATCGTTGCCGATGCTCTAGCGATAGCTAAGTGTCCAGGATTCACCGCGCAGGGGGGCAGGGCGTTGAATTTTGTGCTCGACGATCTTGTGCTGCACCGTAACTTAAAAGTTAATTTAATCACTACAAACTTAATTATTCCTGCTTATAGTAATGGCCCGTTTCCATTAGAGGCCAATTACTTAAGAACATACGATATGTTTTATGAAATTCAAGGTGAGCCTTATTTCTTAAATCCAGCATCGTTAAAACAATTCGACTCTGAGACACAACAAGTCAGCTTGGCAAACTACCCTTACGAGTGGGCTAGTGACCTTTCAGCCGTAGCGACTGGTGGCTTAGGTCAGCTTTATATCTACCCTCAATCGGCACAAAACATAACTGTTACCCATCGTTATTATTTGCGTCAAAACCCAATTACAAATCCTGAAACCAGCTCGGCTATTCCGTGGTTTTCAGACCAAGACTACCTGATTGAAGCCACAGCGATGCGTATGATGCGTATCACTGACGACTCTCGCTACAATGCGTGGGTGGCAATGTGTGACAAGATGCTTGAAGCTCATTTACTTACTGAAGGTGACGAGCAACAAGTTGTTAAAGAAGTGCAATTAGACCCTCGCCGATTCCGTATTGGTGGTTCTAACCGTCCAACGAAACTTGACCCTTGGTAAATTATGCCTATAGCAGATTCAGTACCCGTCAGATTTACTCCGAAGGGATTAGCTGACGCCTACGATGCAACGGATGTATTCCCAGGTGCATGTCGTAAGCTATCAAACTTAGTATTTGACCAATCTAACCCTGAGATTGTAGTTGCTAGACCAGGCGTTGATGGAGGTTTCACTTCTTTTGCAGGGTTCACAACACCTGGTTTCATTTCTGTTCAAATTACCATTGGTAACTATATTTTTGGTATGGTAGCCACAGGACTTACTGCGGGTAAAGACCAACCATTTTGTTACAACATTCAAAACGGATCATTTATTACCATTAGCGGTGTTACGGCTGGTAATTCTGAAGGTCGTCCAACATCACCGCCAACCACAGGTGCTTGGACACCGCCAAGTATTGCAAGTATTGGTTCTAAACTTATCATTACTCACCCTGGGTATAGTGGTACTGGTACGTCATTCTTCGGTGTGATTGACATTAGTAACCCTGCAGCACCAGCATATAGCACCATGAACACAACAAGTCATGGTTTACCTAGCGTCCCAACTTTTGTAGCTAACTTAAACAACCGAGCATACTTTGCTTGCGGTAACGTTGCTTATTACAGTGACTCACTCAATCCAACTGTAATGACAAACGCAGGTCAGTCATTGACATTAGGTGACACTAGCCCAATTACCGCATTATCAGGGCTACCTGTGCAAACTACTTCCGCAGGTGTTATTGCTGCGCTTATTGCATTTAAAGCAACTCAAATTTGGCAAATTACGGGTGACTCAGCAATTACGGGATCATTATCGCTTAACTATTTGTCGCTTAACATTGGATCAGTATGTCCAAGGTCAGTTGTACCATCACCATTAGGGACATTCTTTGCTGGCCCTGACTCAGCTTATTTGGTTAATGCTTTTGGTGCAGTAATGCCAGTGACTTACCAAGACGGTTATGGTGCGACACCTGATATTAGACAACCTTTCGGATACATTACTCAGCCTACACGTGTTGCGGCAGCGTTCGCTGGCAACATTTATCGCATCTGTATTCCTACCATTGTCGATGGTGTGGCTGGCACATACGACTACTGGTTTGATACGCGTAAAAAGCGTTGGAATGGCCCACACAGCTTCGTATATGACTGTGTATCGTCAGCAGGTAACTATTTCATACTTTCAGGGTATGGTAGTGGGGCAAAAATGTTTAACGGGTATGTTTACCCAAGCTCGTCAACCGTCTATAACGATAACGGGGTGACTTACAATGTAGAGCTTAAATCAGCGCAATTCCCAAAACGTGATGACATGGAAATGAAGCAGGTTGTGGAATCCACAATTGAGCTTTCATCTATCGGTAACGCAACTACGTATGCCATTTCAGCTTATGATGATAAAGGTAACTATATCAACGGTACTAACGTAACGACTGGTCAAGTTGGCGGTATTTGGGGGTCTAATAAGTGGGGCGATGGTACTTCATGGCAAAGCTCAACAATTTCACCTAGAACTTACGCAGTAAACTGGACAATACCGTTGGTATTCAATAAACTAGCAATTGACGTACTTGCGCCAGCATCCACATCCATTGCAATTGGTACATTCTATGCAAGGTATCAACGTACTGGCTACTTATTACAGGCTTGAGGTAGATTATGAGTAACATTATCAGCACATTTCCAACCACCTTACAAAATGGTACGGTTGAGGACGCAACTCAAGTAATGACACTGTTTAGCTGGATTCAAAACCAAGTAAACGGCAATGCTTGTGCCGCAACAAGTGGCTCAGGTATGCTTAAAGGTGATGGTTCAGGTAATACACTCCCTGCCGTTGCTGGTGTGGACTTCACAACAGGCGCTCAAGTACAAAACTCAAGTCTTACATTCTTATCCTCGGTAGCAGGTACAAATACAATCGTTGGCACTTTAACTCCAGCTATTACAGCTTATCAAGCTGGCCAAATGTTTAGCTTCATATCAGCGGGCGCAAATACTGGCGCAGTAACTCTAAATGTAAACGGCGTAGGGGCCAAAGCTGTCACAAAATTAGGTAGCACAGCATTAGCTTCTGGTGACATCACAGCAAATGCTATTATCATCGTTCAATACGACGGTACAGAATTTCAATTAGTTGCACCTGCTGCATTAAGTGGTTTAGGGACAATGGCTTTCCAAAGCTCAAGCTCAGTGTCAATTACGGGCGGTTCAATTTCAGGAGTGAGTTTCACTGGCAACATCACTGGTAATGCCAGCGGTTCTTCAGGGTCATGCACGGGTAATGCCGCAACTGCAACACTAGCAGCTCTTGCAACGAATGTTACCAATGCTTTAGGGCAAGGTTCTCAAAGTTGGCAAGATGTAACTTCAAGTCGAGCGCTTTTAACTACATATACAAATTCCACTGGAGTTCCTATTGAAATTTCAGTTAGAGCTATTTCGGCAGGAAGTGGATCTTTTGATTTAACAGTTACAGTGGCAGGTACAACAGTTGGTCACATGACTACGTATTCTGCTAATGCTGGATATGGAAATCTAATCACTGCAATCGTCCCAATCGGGGCAACTTATTCAGTCTCAGCTAGTGGTGGTACAAGTGGCACTGGTACTTTAAGTCAATGGGTTGAATTACGTTAAGGAAAAAATTATGATTTATTATCAAAATCCAGCTAATCAAGAAGTTTTTGGGTATGACGAAACCGACCCAACGCAAAAACCTTATATTGACCAAGCAATTGCAAATGGCTGGGTAAATATTACTGGTAATTGGCCACCTTTACCTTCAGCGCCAACGGCTGAGCAAAATAAAGCAACTGCTACTCAATTACTTCTTGATACCGATTGGTCAGAAATCCCTAGTGTAAACGATCAGTCATTGTCACCACATTTAGATAATGGTGCTGCGTTTGTTGCTTACCGTAGTGCCATCCGTTCAATTGCAGTTAATCCCGTAGCTGGTGACATCGTGTGGCCAGCGCAACCGAAAGCTCAGTGGAGTAATTAAAAATGGAACACGATCACGTTAAAAACGCCATCGACATTGGAGCCATTGCTGGCTTAGCGGGGGTGCTAACTGGCATATTACCAGTCGTGACCACATGGCTTTCCTTCCTATGGGTTTGCTTACGGATATATGAGACCAAAACTGTTCAACGCTTAATTCACGGTAAACAAAATGACACAAATAACAACTCACTTTAGTCTTGAGGAGCTTATTCGCTCAGACACAGCGGTACGCTTAGGTATCGACAATACGCCTTCAGACGCAATATTAGCCAACCTTAATGTGTTGGCTCAAGGTTTAGAAAAAGTGCGTAGCTTGCTGAGCATATACAACAGCCCCCTCCTAATTAGTTCAGGCTATCGTTGCCCTGCATTGAATAAGGCTTTACATGGTGCGAGCAATTCAGCTCACATGGATGGTTATGCTGCTGATTTTACTTGCCCTGATCGTGGCACACCTCTCGACATCGTTAAACAGCTTGCCGCCTCAGACTTACAGTTTGACCAATTAATACAAGAAGGCACTTGGGTTCATATCTCGTTTGACCCTAAAATGCGTCGTGAAGTATTGACTGCTCATTTTGTGAATGGCGTCGCAACTTATACGAATGGTGCTTAATATGGATATGGGCAAACTTATTTCGATGATATTTCCAGTAATGGTCGCAGCCGTTGGTTGGATGATTACTAGCGTAAATGGTATGCAAAATGAGTTAGTCGATATTCGTTCTAAAATGCCAGCATTAATTACACCACAAGGTGTGCCTACTGATAGCCCTATTTCAGCGGAAGCTCGGAATAAACTTAAAGAAGAATTAAACGGTAAGATTGGCGAATTAAATGTGCGAATCCGTATATTAGAGGAACATGATAAGGAGTTTAAAAAATGAACTGGTTAGAACAAATTGCACCAACCATTGCATCATGTCTAGGTGGTCCACTAGCTGGATTAGCAGTAACCGCAATCTCTAAAGCCCTTGGCGTGAATGAGAATGATGTCAATAAAACTATCGAAAGCGGAAAATTATCTGCCGATCAAATCGCTTCACTTAAACAAGCTGAGTTGCAATTGCAATCTCAAGCCCAGCAACTAGGCTTAAACTTTGAGCAATTAGCGGTTCAAGATCGTAGCTCAGCACGTACTATGCAAGCTACCACAAAATCATTGATACCTGGCGCGTTAGCTATTTTTGTGACCTTCGGCTTCTTTGGTATTCTTTACGCATTGATGGCGGGATATGCTACTAAGTCTGACGAGCTAATGATTATGCTTGGCTCATTAGGTACCGCTTGGACTGGCATTATTGGGTTTTATTTCGGGTCATCTGCTGGCAGTCAAGCAAAAGACCAATTGCTACATCAATCGACACCTGTGGCGAGCTAATCATGGTTACTAAAGTCGCACGCCCAGCAATTAAAACTAGCTCAGGTAAAGTTGTACCAGCCCCACGATTAGGGTTGCAACATAAAGACATTGACGCTGAAGGTCAACGTGGCTTCTTACTTAGCAATGGCAAATTTGCTAATCGTGGTGAAGCTGCTAAAGTAGCTAAAGCAGCAGGTCAAGTAACTGGTGTACAATCACTACATAGTCACCATTTACCCGAATATAAAGCTAAACACAGAGGTAAGAGCAAATGAGATTTGAGGACACAGCGTATATCCCTAAAGGTACTTCAACAACTGAAGTTGACCGTATCTTAAAAGAAGTTGGCAATGTTGACGTTATTCATCATTTCAACTCAGGGGTTTACGCTAAAGAGGTGCATGTCCCCGCAGGTAGTAAGTTATGCCAACATAGCCACACGTTTGACCACATGAGCATTTTAGCAAGTGGTACAGCTAGGGTTGTGGTTGATGGTGTGGCTGCGGAGTTTACTGGCCCTCAATGTTTGACGATTGAAGCAAATAAGCATCATTCCGTCGAAGCCCTCACCCCAGTCGTTTGGTTCTGCGTCCACGCAACCGATCACACAGACGTTGAGAACGTGGATATGATGCTTATAGAGGAACGCTGCAATGCTTAAAATTCACAAAATGCTAATTGCGATTATTAGCCCGTCATTTATTAGTGCCATCGCAGGGCCAGTTTTAGGTTCAGTGGCAGGTAATGTGGTCGGGGGTTTATTGGGTGGTGGCGATAGCCAATACTCAGGTGGTGGCGCACCTGCTTATCAACCAACATGGCAAAGCGGTGCCGATACTGCATGGCAACAAGCGTATGGTCAAAACCAAAATATCGTCAACCAAGCGTATCAAGGTGCGAACCCGTTATTCCAACAATCATTACAACAACAAAATGCAATTAATTATGACCCATACCTACAAGCATACGGTCAAGCAGGTAACTATTACGGTCAAGGCGCTAATGTGGCTGGTCAACAAGCTGGTGCTTACGGTCAGCAAGCAGCTTTATCTAGCCAGCAGCAACAGAATTTGTACAATGCTGGGAACCAAGTCTATCAGACTGCGCTTGACCCACAAAACGCGCTATTCCAGCAAACGCAACAGCAACTAACCGAACAGGTCAACGCGGGTCAAGCAATGCGTGGCTTGGGTAACTCTGCTGTGGGCGGCGCTGAATACAACCAATCAATGCAAAACTTTGACATTGCATGGCAAAATCAACAATTAGCCCGTCAAGCACAAGGTCTTGGTGCAATGGCTCAAGGTAGTCAAGCGGGTGGTGCTCAAGGTCAATTGACTGGTGCTAACCTAGCTGCACAAGCGGGTGCTTATGGTACTGCTGGTGGTTATCAACAACAAGCTGGTCAAGTGCCATTATCAGCACAGCAATACGCCGCGCAACAACCTGGTGTGGTCGGTCAGCAATACGCTCAGCAAATGGCTGGCTTGCAAGGGCTTAATGCTACTAACATGAACCAAGCTCAGGCTTACATGGGCATGGGTCAAGCTGCAAGTATGAACGCATACAATCAATATGCTGGTCAGCAAGCAGTCAACACCGCTAACAATGCCGCTAATGCTCAGTTAGGTTATCAAATCGGTAGCAATCCTGCTGTGGGCAACTGGCTCAATACCAACATTTTTGGTGGCGGTAATGCAAGCTCACAATCTATGGCTAACCAAGGCAACTATAACCAAGCTGGCGTTTACACTGGCCCTGGCGCATTACCTGATACTTCAGGCTTATATTACTCAGCATCATAAGAGGCTATCATGGCACTACTAGCTCCAGGTTTCGCACAAGGTATCTTAAACGCTCAGCAACAACAGCAAGCCGATGCTCAGCGCAAGCAACAAATGGACTACCAAGCTTGGCAAATTGAGCAAGCTAAGCAACAACAAGCGCGTCAACTGCAAGCTCAACAAAATTACGGAAGCGTACTTAACTCAGCGTATGGTATGCCCCCTCCTGTGGCTGGCGGTCAAGGGCAAGGCCCTCAACCTCCCGCACCTGGCCAAGCCTCAGTGCCAATGGCGCCTCCACAATCACCTAACGGTGGTATGGGCGGTATGCAAGGCGCTGCGCCTCCAATGGCGCAAGGTATTATGCCAGGTGAATCAGGAGGTATGCCAACACGTCCACCACAAATGGGTGGCGGTTTACCTCCATATCAAACAGTACAAAGCCTAGCGCAAGGTCAACCTCCTCAATCTGGTGGTATGCAAATGATGCAACCTCCTGCACCACCAGCAACGAATGACATTGGCACTAAGCCTTTGACTGTGGCCAGCGTGGTTCAATTACTTAAAGCCCAAGGTGTGCCTCAAGACCAATGGTATGACACCATGGCTGAGATGAAGCCATTGTTTGACGAGCAAAATAAACAAGAGTTGACTGACATGAAGCGGCAAATGGACGCTGCTAATATTGCTAAAACTGCATATCAATTAGCGTATGAAGGTAAAAAAATTGATTTGCAAGCATTAGGTTTAGAGCAACGTGGTGAACATTACAATGTTATGGAAGGTCAAGGTCAACAACGTATTGAGCAAGGTGCTCAACGTATTGGTCAAGGTCAACAACGAATTAATCAAGGTCAAACTGCAAGTCAACTTACACCTGAAGCTAAAGATTTATTAGATGATTTAGCGTTACGCGACCCTTCATTTATGTCACGTATGGGAGTAAAAAACTTAACTGAACGGAATAGAATTGTGAGTGATTGGGCGGCTAAAGGTTATACTGCCGATGATGTAATATCAAAACGTTTGGGTACAAAAGAACAGACTAAAGAAGTTCAAGTTCTTGCAAATCAAGCCGCTAGTCTTGCACGAGTTGAAAAAGCTATCACTGATAAAGGTGGTATTGGCGATCAAGTTGAAGCTGCTGCAAAAAAATTAGATGCGTCAAAACTCAAACAATTTAATAAAGTATCTCAATTGTTGCAATCTGAGACAAGTGATCCTGATTTATCTGCATACAAAGTTAAATTGATTGCATTACGTGATGAATTTGCAACAGTTATTAATAAGGGTGGTCAACCTACAGAGGGTTCACGTAGGCAAGCAACTGAAATTATGGATCAATATGCACCAACAGCTATTCCATCAATAGTTAAAGCGGTTAAAGACGTGGTCAAATCTAACCAAAAGGCTGCAAATGACGCTTTGGCTGATGCTAAAAAGAGTAGTGGTGCGCCTGGTACAAAAGAAAACCCAATTAAATTAGATTGAGAAAATTATGCCAGTCTATCAATATAAAGATAAGTACTACGATATTGCTGAAACTGATCCAGCAAAGGCTAAATCATTTATTCAGTCTAAACTAGGTGAACCTACTGGCCCAAGAGATTTAGGTCCTTTTGGTACGCAAGGTCAACCTCAACCTCCAGTCCCAGCACCTCGACCACATCAAATTTTTGATCCAATTACTGGTGTGGTCGAAGCTGGGTTAGCACCTTTTGGATATGAACCTCGTACTCGTGAAGGTAAAGCAATTGTTGGTGCTATACCTGAAGGAATTAAAGAAACTGGTGAAAAAATATTACAAGGTTTAGGCCCTGCTGAAAGTGCTTTAATGCAAGGTCCAAGTATGGTTGGAAAAGCTATATCTGTGCCAACTAAAGCTTTGGCGGCTACGAGTGCTGGTCAAACCTTAGCAAAAATTCCTGAAATTGCAGGTTCAGCAATTCGATCACAGTTAGACCCTGAAAAATTAGAATTAGCTAAAAAAGCCGCTGATCGTGGAATTACGATTCGACCTGATATGCTTACCAATAGCTCAGTAGCTAAATTGTTAGGCGATACTTTAGAAAAAGTGCCATTTTCGGGTGCAAAAGATGAATTACGTCAAACTCAGTTTAATCAAGCAATTATTGATGTGATTGGCGGCGATGCTACAAAAACTAAATTGACCCCTGATGTATTTAGTAAAGCAATTAAAAATTCAGGCGATAAGATTGGTAACATTTCATCAAAATATAATATTCCAGTTGATCAAAATTTTAGAACAAATTTATCAAACGTTATGCAAAATGCTGAGTTTGAAACAAGTGACGTATCACGAATTGTTAATAAATATGTCAATGAATTAAGTAAACACGTTGATGCAAATGGCCAAATTAATGGTGAAACTTTCCGAAAAGTTAGAACGCAACTGACAGGTCAAATGCGTCGTTCTAAAGATGGGGATTTAGTTAATGCTTTATCTAATTTAGATGATGTAATGCTAGATTCAATACGTGGTCAACTTAAACCTGATGAATTGTCAGAATTTGATACTGCCCGTAAACAATATGCTTACGCTAAAACAATTCAACCTTTAGTTGCTAAAGGTGCAGGTGATATTAGTGCGTCAAAACTAATGAACCGAGTAACTTCAACTGAAGCTGGTAAATCAGCAATGGCTAAAGGTACTGCTGGTGATTTAGGTGACATTGCTCGTATTGGGCAAGCATTTTTAAATGAGCCAACTACCCCATTAAGTAAAGCAGGAGGTGTACTTGGTGAGCTTGGTGCCGCGGCGGTTGCCCCTCACACGACGGCTGGTGTGGTTGGTGGTGCCAATTTATATAATCGACTTGGCCCAAACATTGCAAATAGATTAATCTCAGGAAATGCCCCACAAGTGCCAGGTGCAATTGCACCACAAGTTCGTAGCGGTATACCACTTTCACAAAGTGACTTACAATTATTAAATATGCTATCCCGTAATCAACAGCAATAGAGACATGACCATGAGTAAACGACTACTAATTATTGATAACGCTTCCAACTGCCTAGACATGGCCCTCCGCGCTAAGAACGCTGGATGGCAAGTTAAATGGTTCGATAAAGCTCGCCCCGACGGTACACCCCGCCTAGCTGGTATGGGCATGATTGAAAAGATTAATGACTGGAACGAAATCCCTAAGAAGTGGATGGACTGGGCTGACCTAATCTATCTACCTGATAACGTTTTCTACTTGCAATTCATGGAGCCGTATCGTCTTAAAGGATATCCAATCCTAGCCCCTTCTGTGGAAGCCGCTGCACTTGAGCTTGATCGTGATGCTGGGCAAAAGGCGATGAAAGAGGTCGGTATCAATATCATGGAGTCTAAAGCTTTCCACGATTATGATGCAGCCATCGCTTTCGTTAAGAAAAATCCACAATTCCTTGTGTCTAAACCTTCAGGTGATGCCAATAAAGCATTGTCTTATGTGGCTTCTGACCCTGCTGACTTGGTGTACATGCTTAACCGCTGGAAAGGCAACGAAGCCTTACGTAAAGCTGCTAAAGCTGAAGGCTTCATCTTGCAAGAGCGCAAGTACGGTATTGAGATGGCCGTGGGCGGTTGGTTCGGGCCAGGCGGTTGGTCACAATGGTTCTATGAGAATTGGGAATACAAAAAACTCATGGCTGACGACTTAGGCGTGAACACTGGTGAGATGGGTACTTTATCTCGCATGGTGAAACGCAGTAAGCTTGCTGAGCAAGTATTGCTACCAATGACACCTATCTTAGAGCGCCTAGGTTATGTGGGCTACATCGACAACAATTGCATTATTGATGCTGATGGCCCTTGGCCAATGGAATTTACAATGCGTGACGGTTGGCCATCAAAACACAATGTGACTGCTCATATTAAAAACGCTGACCCTATCCAATGGCAACTAGACTTGCTCAATGGTGAGGACACAATCGAAGCAATTAATGGTGAAGTCTGTGTCAGTGTAGTTATCGCGCTACCTGACTTCCCTTACTCGAAAATCACAAATAAAGAGCTTTGCGGTATTCCTATCCGCGGTGCCGATGATGAAGAACGTATCCATCTATCAGAGGTGATGCTCGGTACATCGCCACGTATGGTTGGTGACAAAGTAGTGGACTTACCTGGCCTAGTTACCTGTGGTGACTATACAATGGTGGTCACTGGTACTGGTGAGACGATCACTGGTGCTCGCCGCAATGCTTACAGTGCGGTTAAAAAGGTCAAGATACCTAATAGTCCATTCTACCGTCCTGACATCGGGGCTGGTCGTATGAAACGTCAACTACCACTTTTACATAAAATGGGCTACGCTAAAGGATTGGAGTTTTAAAATGGCAAGAGTTAGCTTATCGGCAATGCGTGATGCCGAAGATAAAAAATGGCAAGCACAAGACGACTTGCGTACCCTTCAACGCGCTAGAGAGATTGAAGCTGATAAAGAGCGTTTAGCTCGTGCTAAAAAAGAAGCTCAATCTCAAATGACAGCATTAAGTCGAGTAAGTGGCCGTAAAAAATGACCCGTAGTGCTCTAATGGATGGATTAGTTACCGAGCAAACCATTCGTGACGCGCTCACGTTTGGTAAAGGTGACTTATTCCTAGCAGCAGCGTATCTGAATTGCACTGCCCGCGAGGTGGATAGTTATATCCGCGCCTCAGAGGAAATGCAAGGTTTTGTGGCCGCCATTGCTAAGGTCAAACTTGACCCCGAATATGCCAAAATGAGCCGAGAGCAGTTTGAGGACCAGCTTGAGCTGCTGACGCGAGACTATAAACTCGACGCACTTAACGTCATCCACGACATGGCCATGATGGGCTTCGATAGTGCTGCTATGGCCGAGGTCAAACTCAAAGCCGCGATTGCACTTAAGGGTTCGGGGAATGACACTGTTCGTAACGATGGGCAAAGCTCTATTCTCGCTGAGCTGAATCAGATTTATCAAACAACCGCGCCAAGAATAAAGAGTGTGCGTGTTTCTCAGATCGAATTTGAGCAAGGTGAGCAAGTTGTTCATGTGGAATCGGGTATATAGGTGCGTTGTCCACAAGGTTACGCATCTTAAACCACTGAGCACGATTAGCCACTGTAATAGCATCATCGACGTGTCGTTCTCTCGCACGATACCCCGCCTCTAGTACATAGATAGACGGCAACTTTCTAATAGACCCCTCTCGGTACAATTGTGTCAGTATGTTCATCTTATTAAAGTATTCACCTGGTAATCGCATAAACGGGATCATACGGTAGCCATTGTAAACGTCAGGCAACGCTTCAATCTCGCGGTACATTTCCATCAAGTAAGGGTTATCAGGTTCAGCCATCGGTGCAATCACATCGTAGCGAAGGAACTTACTCCTGAAGCCGTATTCTCGGAATAATTTATTGACTTGAGGTAACTTGGCACCAGTGACTTCCATGATGTCGCCAGCTTCAAATACGCAAGCGCCTTCAGGGTCAAATCCTGAGTAGTTTAACGCTGCTTTGTGGATGTCACACAGCTCACGTTGCACAAAGCCTTCGACTGCCAATAGCATCGTCAAGTTTAAATAAGACGTAGGGTAGCGTTGCTCAATCAACTCCTCGTGCAATGCCCAAGTAGGCGGGCGGTAAATCACAATCTCACGCTTAACATTTTTGACTAGCTCAGCATACCGTGCGTAGATATGTGGGGACTCCACAAAGAACATAGCGTCACATTCAGGTAATAGATTGACCCGCCTTGCTGGTGAGTAATAAAGCAACCCTCGTTGCTGCACCCAACTTTGTAGCTGGAGTTTAGCCATTGGTTGAGAAGCTTTACATACCGCACCGCGAATGTCTTTAAGGTCATTACCTCTAAGTCTAATCGGCCTAGGGTTCTCATAATTAAGATACAACACACATCGGTCATTACGCTCAACCATTGTGCGGATACCCGCCTCCATATTGTCAGTTTGATAGACTTGTGCCATTTAATTGACAATACCCGTTGATTTAATCATATTAGTTTCAATTAAAAGAGATCGAGCTTTTTCGATATATTGTTCAGAACCACTATGGTGTTTTTGACTGCAACCAACCCCAGCAACTCCGCTTGTAGTTTGATATTTGTAAAAAGAAACTAAACGTTCAAGACTTGAATCGAGATGGCTATTTACGACTTCATTTTCAGACATTTCTAATAAAGCTTTAACATAACCAATTAGCGCGGCTAATGAAGTAACATCTTTACCCCTCAAAACCATAACAGGTTCATCTTTATCAATAAAATATTCACCAAAACGGTGATATAACCTATCATTTTCACCAAATTTATATTTAGGGTCATTCATTTTTTGTAGCTCCTTAATTTAACATCATTCCTCTAGTGTCAGCCATTGCCAACTTAGCATTAGCAATAATTCGTTCAAGCTCATTAATCTCATAGCCACCGCCTGGCAACTCTAAAATAATACGGCCATCTTCCATCGCAACGATAGCGATAGGTACTTCTTTAGGTTGGTCCATAATAATTCTTTTCCTTTGCTTTGGCTAAAACAGCACGGGCAAATTTAATATCGTATTCATCTGCAACACCATCATGCGTTAATTCTTGTATCTCATCATCCGTTAATGCAGTCCACTTCGATGGACTTGTTTTATCTTGATGAGGGTGGGTGTAGAGTGGGATTGGATTTTTCACATATATTTCTGCTTTTTCTTTTGACGTAGTAACTTTTTCATAATACATCCAAGCCACAGGCTCTTGCGCTGGTTGTTCTAATGCTTCTTTGCAAGCGTTAAGCAGTTCATTGAAAGCCATTTTATATTGATTAAACCAATACATTATTTCGGCTTGGTTATTATGCCTTTCATCTGCAAAGTTATTTTGCCACTTATTAATCGCCATTTTTAATGCTTCGTCTTTATCCATCATATCCCCACGTCAGCTAAAATGTCCTTGGCTTCAGCAATGTACCAAGGGTAATCAATGTCACTCGGTAGTGACTCAGGTAACTCCATCAAAGGCCTAGCCCCGTCGCTGCGAGCAACCTTGTTACCATTATTTTTGTACGAAATGAAACGAGTCTCGCCAGCAGCATAATACCAGCGTACCGCCTTACCCAAGTATTGACCGTCATACTCAGCCCCTCCCTTAACTTGTCGTACCGTAAGAAATTTACGGACGTCTAAACAATTTGTGATTGACTGCTCAATCGGTACGCCATTAGTTAGATACTCAACGACAGCATCCACACAGATAGTGCTATTCGGGTTCTTAGCAATCCCAGTAGTCGCATACGTCCCCTTGGTCTTAATGTAACCGTCAGGCTTAATAGCAAGGTAGTTGTTTACGTCTCGACTGTATAACGCATCGTATCTAGTTTCCTCAGTCTCAAGCCCTGATACAAACTCCCACGCCATCACAATGTCATTTAGCGTGTTCAGCTTAGATGTAGGACACTTGCTAACCACACCATCGGTATTAGCACTCACGACCTCAATGCCAGCTTCCTCTAATGACTCAATCAGCATCAATAATGCCAACTGGCCAGTCAACGTCACTTGGATTAGTAAGTCAGGTGAGTACAACACGGACCACTTGCTACCAAGCTTACCAAACGAGCCATTGACGCAAATCTTAAGTGCGTCAGCCATCACCTTATTGCCCTCACGCTTGGCAGTGATACGGCGTTCTACCAGCGAACGGTAGACCTCTAGGAACTCAAGCCCCATGTGTGCAGGATAAAGCCCTTGGGTCAGGATGATATTCGGGTAGTAACTCACCACGTCACGGTCAATGAGCTGATAATGCCAATCACTCCTGTGAGCGACACAGGACTCGCTACTATGCAAGCCGCCGATGCCCATGCGATAAACACCGTTACCAATACGTAAACGCATCGACTCTAGGATACGAGGCAACTCAACTGACCCCTTATCATTAAGTGTAAAAGTAGCATCCTCAATCAATTGCAAAGCTTGTTTCATGCCATCTGACGCAAACTTAATGTAGTCAGGTGGTACATATTTGAACGTATAAGATGGATGTATCTCAGGGCGATAAACGCGCTTCTGTAGCTTCTTTTCCACCTCAGAACGGATCACAGCCTCAGCAATCTGAGCATCCGACTTAGACCTTAAATCAATCCCGAACTCCTCAGACATGCTTTCACGCAACTTAATCTGAGGCTCTAGCTCTTTATACAAATCAATGGTCGTCTCAAGGTCGTTGCAGCAGTATTCAACTAACACCTTGCGGTCAGCCACAGTGATGCTCGCACTCGGTTCAATCGGTAAGTCACGTAGACGCTTAGAGTTTAAGCGACCCCCGTACAACTTCAAACCAACCTCACCTGGCGCGACCTCAATCAAATCTATGTGGTCGACCATGGTATTCAATTCAACGCCACCGAACTTATCCCTCAATTGCCAAGGTTTAAGACCGCCAACAATGATTGCATCTGACGCTGATTTAAGCTGAGCGCAAGTGGCACCTTCTAGTGCCAATGCCAATATTGGCATGTCATAGTTGTTACCATTGAACGTAACTAATGTCCCATCGGTAGGTAATTGTAGAAACATGGGCTGACCTTCAAACATCTCTTGATAGAAGGTCGCCCCTGTGTCCATATCACGCCACGCGACTAGAAAGTAGTCAATGTAGCACTCCGTATCTAGCGCGTAACGTTTCATTCATCTACCTCAATACTGCTAGATCCAACTTGACCACGAGCGTCATATATTTCATCGTCAGGCATTTCACAGACTAAATGTATCGTGTCTTTATCTGCCACATAAAATCGGCGAGCTTTGTACTTCTCACCGTAAGGGGTGACGATCAGCACTTCTGAATGTGCGTTCACGTCACCCGATAATAGTGGCTCTAATAACTCAGCCATCGTAGTCATTTAAGCCACCATCATGCCGTGTTGAATTAGCAACTCGTCAGTCCAGCCAGCAGCAATCATCGCTTCATACGTTGCACCTTGAGCCGCAGGAGTCATCTGACGTACTGGCGCTGCTGGTGCAGGTGGTACAGCTAGGAACGCTGGATTAGCTGGAATAGGTGCCATCACAGGTTGTGCTGGAGCTGGCATTGCAACAGGGTTAGCTGGCATAGCCACTGGATTAGCTTGCGCTGGGCTTACTGGTGCGAAACCTGCTGGTGGTGTGGCTAACACGCCTGCTGGTAGTGGGGCTGTACCAAAACCTGCTGATACTGGATCAGGTCCAATGCTAATTTCCTCACCATAGCCACTCAATGCAACCATGCGGTGATTGATAAATACGCCAGGCTGAGTATTGCTACCGTTGCCATCTACGTCAGCATTGACTTGCACAAAGTAACCTAGCTTAACTGCGTCAGGCTCTACAATCGCTTGTGTGCCATCTTTATTGTAAATCTTAGATGCAAATCCGCTGGTGAAGCTAATGACCCAATGACCTTTGTAGCCTTCACGATCACATGGCTTTTTACCGACGCGGTTAGGCACTTGTGAGTCGCCATCCACGACCTTCCAAGCGAAGCTCGGTGAGTCAGCTTGACCTGCTGGGAATGAGTCGTGACCTTGCTTCCAAATTAGCTGACCCCAAGGTGTTTGAGACCAATGTGTCTCAAGGCCTTTAGGGATACCAACTGCAAAGAAGTATTGAACCTTAGGTTGGCCAGCGTTAGGACCTGAACGGATCACTAACGGATTACCTTCCATATCGGTTGTTTGTGGATTATAAAGGCTACCCATCAATAGGCGGCCAACTGGTGTTGTAAAGTTTTGTGACATGGTATTACTCCTTAATTATTTATGAAAAGCTGCTCTTGCCGCAGTGCCATCGTCAGGGATGAGTTTAATTTCACCAATTGGCACTTCGGTATATGTTCGTACTAACTCGGCAGGTAGACCCGCCTTAATTGCTTGTTTAGGGGTGATTGCAGTAGGCTTCTTGATGTCGATACCCATCATCTCGCCCAAAGCCAGCACTTCATCAATTGGCTTATTCCACTTCTCACGACCTTCACCTTGCTTAGTCATCCAGCCTCGGATTGACTTACCTTGCTTAATGCGACCCAAGACTTCACTCTCAAGACCTTCAATACGGTATTCGAGCAATTCCTGTGCTGATTTAAGCAAATGTAACTCACGACCAATTGCGTTCTCATTCAAATCAAAAGGTACATTCTGACCTGACATTTCAACCGCAATCAAAGCGCCTTCTTGCAATGTAGGGCAAGCATGACGCGCTGAGCAATCTCGGCAATTCTTACCTGTGTGTGTTGGAGGCTCAGGTAGCAATGATGCCTCCCACGCTGATTTAAGGCGTGAGATATAACCTTCCATCTGCACACGATCAACTGACCATGAACGTACTGGGCCATCTGCGTGATATGACCTAGGTTGTACGATAGTCAATTCAAAATTACTGACGTTATACCCGCCTGATGTCCAAATACCCGCAGCGTAATTAATCAACTGCCAGTTTTCAAACGCCTCAACATGACGATGGCCAAACTTGTAATCCCACACATGAAGCGTGGCCGTCATCTCGTCATAAGCCCAAGCGTCAGGCGTACCCCAGTTATCAGGATGAATTTCAAAACAATCTACACGTTCTTCAAGGTGGATCAATGCACCTGAGCTTTCCATCATCGGACGTAAAGTATCACGCCACATCTCGGCACCTTCAAGCATTTCTTCAGTTGCAAACGATGGGACATCTTGGCCTTGCATGTCAGCCAAAATAACCTCATGCGCTTGTGTACCTTCAAGTGCTTTAGGATTATCGTCAGTCTCAGGGAATTGACTACACATGAATAAAGAAGCTGGGCATTGTATGACGCGAGCTGCCGAGCTTGGTGGTAACAATGCGTGTTCCATTATAGTGTAATCCCTAAAGAAGTGGCCACGGCTGGAATTAGATCAGGACGTGAAGCCAACATTGGTAATGATGGTAGTCCAGCAGCAACTACCGCCTCTTGAATTTTCGCGCCAGTCAAAGTCTTAGCTGCAACTAATGACGTAACGGCTTGCATAAAGTTAGGGAAAGTCATCTGACTGCTAGATGGCTCAATAGGGGATGCAGTCTCGGCAACACCAGCCGACACCACTTCGGGTGTAGTAATCACTGGGGGCGCAATTGGCACCACATTGTCGACAAAAGGGGGCGCAGGTACCTCATTCACAGGAGGAGTCGGCGTCAATTGTGGCAATGGTGCTGAGTAACTAGGTGTAATACCCATCGTGATTTGAAGCTCACGCTTAACCGCAGTCACTACTTCTACATCTACATTGCGACGTAGCTTCCAACGGCCATCTTGTGTTTGTGTACGACTAGATGCGTGGATACGGCCATCCCAAGGTAAACCTTCAGAGTCCACATCAATACCTGATGCAGTTTTAGTAGGTGGTGGTGCTGGGATAGCAAACGCTGCTGGCGCATGAGCTTCGTAATCATCCTCAATGTTGACTGGCGGTGCAAATGCTTCAACAGGGCTAGTCACTAATGTAGGGATCTCGTCGCTAGTTGCTGGTGTGGTAGTCACACCTGATGCGAATTGTGCGGGGATAGGTTGATTCTCTTGCTCAAGTCGAGCGTGATAATCAGCTATAATATTAATGAGTCCTGCAACCTTACGGATACCCGCGCTGGGCATCTGATCTAAGTCGCTTATGGTAATGTTGATCGCCATAATATTTTCCTTAAAAAGTTAAAAAATTGTTTGACACGGGTTCAGATTAATGGATAATAACCAACACGTCAATATCTTTTTTAATTTATTTTAAGGAGTACAAAATGTTAATCGACAGTTTATATGGTATGGCATCTCCTAAGCAATCTAAAGGTCACGCACAAAAGCTGGCCACTGCTAAAGCAATTCTCGGTGACAAGTATTTATTGGCTAAACCAGTTAAAAAATTGGAGGTTCCAGCAAAATGAACGGTCTAATTTCATTCTTAATCACTATATGGCTTCCATTTTATACTTTGCATTTAATTCAAATCCCTCACGAATTTGTATGGTGGGGTATTCCAACTATATGTTCAGTTGTAGTTATTTGGTTGATATTGTGGGCGCTGCTTACTGGTTTTTTTAATGTGTTAAGCAAATGATCCAGCTTCGCCCTTTTCAATCTGACCTTAGACAAGCTATCTATGACCAATGGGTCGCAGGTGCTAAGAATGTATTAGCCGTGATGCCGACAGGTGCAGGTAAGACTGTACTCTTTAGTGACATCATCGCTAACACACCTGGTGCTTGCGTCGCCATTGCTCACAGACAAGAGATTGTCACACAGATTAGTTTAGCCCTTGCTCGCAATGAAGTACGTCACCGCGTCATTGGTCCAAAAGCCCTTGCCTCAGCCTGTACGCAATTGCACTTGATGGAGCTAAACCGTAACTATGTTGACCCGATGAACCGTGTTGCAGTTGCAGGGGTGGACACGCTTATTCGTATGGACTTTGAGCCATGGTTTAATGCAGTCAACCTAGTGGTGCAGGATGAAGCGCATCACTTATTAAGTAAGAATAAATGGGGCAAGGCGCAAGCCATGTTCCGCAATGCTAGGGGCTTGGGTGTGACAGCCACGCCATGTCGCGCTGATGGTAATGGGCTGGGACGTCATGCTGATGGTGTGATGGACTCAATGGTAGTCGGACCATCAATGCGTCAATTGATAGACGATGGCTGGCTGACAGACTATCGCATATTTGCACCGCCTTCAGACCTAGACCTTCGTAACGTACCCATCTCAGCCAGTGGTGACTTCTCACCGCCTAAGCTATCCGAAGCCGTCCACAAGTCTCACATCGTTGGTGACGTGGTTCAGCATTACACCCGCATCGCTAATGGTAAGTTAGGCGTCACCTTTGCTGTGGACGTTGAAGCTGCTGGCGAGATAGCTGGCGCATTTAAGAAGGCGGGTATCCCTGCTGAGGTAGTGAGTGCTAAGACTCCTGATAATTTACGTGCCAATATATTAAGACGCTTTCGTAACCGAGAGCTATTGCAATTAGTCAATGTGGACTTATTCGGTGAGGGCTTTGACTTACCAGCTATTGAGGTTGTAAGCATGGCGCGTCCCACACAATCATTCTCGTTATTTGCTCAACAATTTGGCCGTGCGTTACGTCCAATGAAAGGTAAAGACCATGCTATTATTATTGACCATGTGGGCAATGTGCATCGTCACGGACTACCTGACGCACCGAGAGAATGGACGCTAGATCGTCGTGAGAGACGCTCAGCTAAGAATACAGATATTGTTATTCCAACGCGCACTTGTCCACAATGTACGGCTGCTTATGAACGTGTACGTAAGGCTTGCCCTTATTGCTTTTATGCACCTGAGCCTAGTGGTCGTTCATCCCCTGAAGAAGTAGACGGGGACTTATACGAGATGTCACCTGAAGCTTTATCTAAGCTCAGAGGTGAAATTGACCCGCCGATTAGACTACCTTTTGGCGCTGCACCTGAAGTCATTGGTGCAATCAAAAAGCATCACCGTGAACGTGAAGCTGCACAAGCCGCTTTACGCTTAGTTATGTCAATGTGGGGCGGTAAGTGGACAGTGAACGGTGACACATTAAGCGAGGCGCAAAGGCGCTTCTATCACACCTTCGGGGTGGACGTTGGCACTGCTCAGACCTTAGGACGTAAAGAGGCTGAGGAGCTTAAAAAGAGAGTCGAGGCGGTATTATGAATGAAGCAAGCATACAAGCTCAGGTCAGACTTGACGCTTCTAAACTAGGCTGGCGCTTATTCCGTAATAACGTCGGTGTGCTGGTGGATAGCCGAGGTACCCCAGTGCGCTTTGGGCTGGCTAATGACTCGAATGTGGTCAATAAGCATATTAAGTCGGCAGACCTTATCGGCATCAAACCCGTGCTAATCACACAAGATATGGTCGGGCAGACAATCGGACAGTTTGTTAGCCGTGAGTGCAAATGGTCAGGCTGGAAATACAATCCAAAAGACGAGCGCGAGGCCGCGCAACAACGATGGATAGACATGATTAATTCAATGGGCGGTGACGCTAAATTTACGATAGGTGAAGTATGAAAACTAGACCAATAACTTTTAACCGCGAGGACGTACTGACGGAGGCGCTTAGACTTAGTGTTTCTGTGGGATACAACAAAGTAACCCGCGAGATGCTGGCCTTTGCCGCTAACTGCTCACCAGCGCAAATTAGCAATATGTTCGGGACGATGGCACACCTCAGACGCGCTATTGTATCCGCAGCCGTACACCGTGAGGACTTGGCCGTACTTGCTCAGGCGCTCGCTCACAATGAGGCTAAAGCTAATGCTGCTAACCCTGACTTGAAACGCCGTGCGTTGGAGGCTTTACTATGAGTCAAATAGCAGTATTGTTCGCTAGAAACGACAGTCGCTATAAAGAGATGGCTCTAATTTATGATGTGTATGACATTGATCGTGATGCTAGAACCTTTTGCAAAAAGTTACCAGTTATTGCTCACCCGCCTTGCCGTGCATGGGGTCAATTGAGCCACATGGCAAACCCCCGTCCTGATGAAAAACAATTAGCATTTTTTGCCTTAGCTCAAGTGAGATTAAATGGTGGAGTTTTAGAACACCCTGCGGGCAGTCGTTTGTGGAAAGAAGCTAATTTGCCATTAGGTGATGAAGTTGACGAATTTGGTGGCTTTACGATTGAGATTGACCAATGGGACTTTGGCCATGTCGCTCACAAGAACACTAAGCTATATATATATGGGATCGAGAGATCAGAGTTACCTTCATTGCCACCCACAAGAGGAGGTACTCCGATGCGATCAATATGCGGTAACGTAAAAGGCACAGTGCGATGCACTCAGTATCAAAGAGAATATACACCTGATCTACTTATTCAGTTTTTAACAGACATTTGCAATAGGACTTTACTATGAGTTTACCTGCCGCACTTCAAGGCTTAGCCAATTACAACCAATTTATTGTTTACAAGCTTGTCCCGCGTGGCGAGACTGGCAAGATGGACAAGCTCCCTGTGGACTGGCGCAATGGCCGTGTTGCTGATAGCCAAGACCCGTCAATATGGACAGACTACGACACCGCATACGCTTACGGTCAAGGCAAGGTAGGTTTTGTGTTCACGGACCAAGATCCTTTTTGGTTCTTAGACATTGACGATTGCTTACTCCCTAGCGGCTGGTCGCCACTCGCTCAAGAGCTTTGCGCGTTGCTACCAGGTGCAGCCATTGAAGTGTCGCAGTCAGGTAAAGGCTTACACATATTTGGCACGGGTGCAGTCCCTAAGCACGCTTGCCGTGGTGAGGCTGGCTCAGGACTAGAGTTTTATCATACTGGACGCTTTGTTGCGTTCGGTGGTCGTGATGGCACGGTGGGCGATTGTTTGACTGATTGCACGCGAGGCGTTGCGACACTTGTAGAGCGTTATTTTAACCGTTTGCCACAACAAGACAACACGCCAGTTGAGTGGACCGAGGCGCCGACAAGCGAATGGCGCGGCTCTGTGGAGGACGAGGAATTGATCCGTCGCGCTTGCAATGCTAAGTCAGCTAGTGGCGTATTCGGTAGCAAGGCAACCTTTGCACAATTATGGGATGCAGACGAGACCGCGCTTGCTAAAGCGTTCCCCGATCAAGGTGGACGGCCTTATGACGCAAGCTCAGCCGATGCTGCACTAGCTCAACATTTAGCCTTTTGGACAGGAAAAAATTGTAAGCGGATGGACGCCCTGATGCGTAGATCCAAGTTATACCGCGAGAAGTTTAACCGCGAGGACTACCTCAAGCGCACCATTTTACAGGCCGTCGCAAAGCAAAAAGATGTTTGCATCGACAAGCCGATGGCTGAACTGGCGGCAGTGGTGGCAGTCACAAAGCCGCGGGACGTCGAGGGTAATGTATTCCTCGACGCTGAGCAGCAGAAGGTATTATTTGAGGGCTGCACGTATGTCTCAGACCTGAATAAAATATTAGCCCCGCACGGACACAGTTATAAGTCTGAGCAATTCGATAATATGTTCGGCGGCTATACGTTCATCTTAGACAAGTCAAACAGTAAGACCACGCGCAGCGCGTGGGAGGCGTTCAATAAGTCTCAAGTGGTAGTCAATCGCAAAGTACATACATCCAGCTTTAGACCCGATAAAGAAGCGGGCGAGATATGGACGCAAGGCAATGAGCTGCACGTCAATAGTTACTGGCCTATCAATACCCCGCGCAAGTATGGAAACCCTAGACCGTTTACGGATCATTTAGCGCGTATTCTACCCGTTGAGAAAGACCGAGAAATTATCATGGCGTATATGGCCGCTGTGGTGCAGCATCGGGGCGTTAAGTTTCAATGGACGCCACTCATTCAAGGTGCCCCTGGTAATGGTAAATCGTTATTGTCCCGTGTGCTGGTGGAGGCTATCGGCAAGCGTCATTGCCACATGCCAAACGCGCAGGAGCTTACAGACAAATTTAATGACTGGCTGGACGGAAAACTTTTTATTGCTGTGGAGGACGTTTACGTCCCGCAGGAGCGCCGCGAGATTATGGAGGCGCTCAAGCCAATGATTACTAATGACTGGCTGGAAATTCAAGGCAAGGGTAAAGATAAAGAGTCCCGCTTCGTGTGTGCTAATTTTATGCTCAATAGTAACCACAAAGACGCGTTACAAAAAACTAAAGACGACCGTAGACTGGCGGTGTTCTATTGTGCTCAGCAGACGGCCTCAGACATTTTGCGCGATGGCATGGGAGGCTCATACTTCCCCGCGCTTTATGACTGGCTCAGGCGCGACGGTTACGCGATTGTGAATGACTACTTAATGACTTACCCTATACCCGATGAATTAAACCCTGCTAAGGGCTGCCAGCGGGCGCCATTGACATCATCCACGCAGGAGGCTATCAGCGAAGGCATGGGCGCCATCGAACAGGAAATACTCGGCGCGGTAATGGAAGATCGCGTCGGCTTCCGTAACGGCTGGATCAGCTCTCACTATTTAGACAATCTCATACACGATAGAGGGGCGTCACGCATTGCACGGAATACACGCCGCGATATACTGCGAGACTTAGGATATATCGCGCACCCTGGATTGCTTAACGGTCAAGTGAATAATGTTGTACACCCTGATTTGTGCAAGCCTCGGTTATTCGTAAAAGAAAACCACGCCTCATTAAACTTGCGAGGCGTGGCGGTGGCTAAAGCGTATGAAGAAGATCAGCAGGATAAAACGGCGCTTAAGGTTGTTATGTAGCAGGTGTGGGGCTAAATTGTTCAAACACCATCACGGCCAGCATATATTTAGATATAGGCATGTTACGTTGTCCACTTTCCCAAGATACCCAGGCGCGGTTACTGCACCCGATAAGTGCAGCCGCGTCGTTGGTTGATAATCCGTGCTTAAGGCGTAGCGCCCGCACTTCGTTTGCTAATGGTTTATTGGTCGTCATGGTGTTTATAGTCCCCTAAGTTAAAATATGCCTGTATTGCCTCCCACACTATCGCAAGAATGATCAGACAACATACAGAAAAAATAATGCCTATTAGTAGTAAGAGCAGCATCATTGCACCTCGCCCGCTAATTGTGCGTTAAGCTCTTTAAGCTCAAAGATAGTATCTTCAAGGCTTTCGATTTTATCTTCAGACTCGTTGAGTTCATCTTGCACGCGTTCTAGTTGTTTCTCCATCTCGTTTAGTTCATCCTGCAAGTCGTCGAAAGCTTGGCCATTGTCACGCATTGCAAGGGCTAAGGCGTCATATAATGCCACCTCAAGGGGTGACACTGGCCGCGTGTATTTAATCAAGTCCTCGGCGCTTAGAATAGCGATATTTAGATCAGTCATTTTTTAATCCCCTATACATTTATTGATAAACTCTCGGCGTGCG
>Ga0208739_1000073_pt1 | contig 39092 bp, 40 predicted proteins | sample CryBogCBE27Jul09_FD_184566 | JGI IMG/M metagenome (GOLD analysis project Ga0208739, IMG submission 184566) | Freshwater microbial communities from Crystal Bog, Wisconsin, USA - CBE27Jul09 (SPAdes) (version 2) | ecosystem: Environmental > Aquatic > Freshwater > Lake | place: Crystal Bog... | reverse complement strand
CGCATAAACGGTTGGTCAAGAGTCCATCAATATTTGAATGATGGCCCAGCATGCGAAATGCACAAATTAGAGGGTAAAAAACTTTGCCCAATGCTTCATGTTTTTGAAGACATGTGCCCGCAATTTATTGAACAAATTCCAGCACTTCCAAGAAGCGCAGCAAAACCAGATGATTCTGAAACAAGAAACGTTGACGACCACATTGCTGACGCACTAAGATACCTTTGCATGTACGCTGGAGCACATGCAAGACCAATACTTTATGACGAGGGCCCAATCTTTAAAACAAGTGTTCCAGATACAATGGTCATTGTTGAAGAACCAAGTCAATCAGAACCGTTACTTCAACCAAACTTTGGAGGGTTGTTTGTTGGCGACCTTGGGCTTAGTCCCTTTAACTAAAGAAAGATAACCGAGATGGCTATATCATCTTTTAGAAAAGGGCTTGAAGAAGCGTCATTGAACTACGAAGGAATTATTGAGGCACGCCCAAAAAGTGGTCCAAAACGAGCCGGTTATGCAACCGGAGTTCCAATTGGTGGTTCAAATGAAACCAATCCAGGTTCAAACGTTACTGCAGGTACTCTTGACCGACCTACGTTTATGCAGCAATTGCTGCAAGCATACTTGGCATGCCCATGGTCTTCTGCCTCTATTGACACAATTGCCAGAACAGCAACTGCTGGTGGTCTAGAAGTCAATTACGAAGGTGGCGTTACCGGGGAAAAAATAGCACCAGAAGCACCAGAAGAAGTAAAAAAAATTCAACAACTACTTAAGTACGTTAACCCCAAAGACGACATTCGCCAATTAATGCGTTCGGTTATTACTGACCTTCTTATTTTTGGTGACTCATTTACAGAAGTCGTTTGGGTTATGGGGGAGCCGGTCGCTCTCTATCCTTTGGACCCAACAACAATCACAGTTATATCTGATGAACATGGTGTCATTAAAGGATATCATCAAAAAACTCCAACAAATCGTGAAGCACACTTTAAGTCAAACGAAGTTATTCACGTTAAATTTGATTCACCTGGCGACACTCTTTACGGTGTAAGCCCAACGCAGAAAAACATTCTGCCTATCACTTCTTGGCTGTTTACTGCTGCTCTCATTAAAGAAACAATGAAGCGCGGTGACCCACTGCGTGCTCACGTTGACTGGCCTATGGCTCTTCCGGAATCGGAAATGAAAAGACTTCAACAACAGTACGCAATTAGAAACCTTGGCGCACGCAATATCGGTAACCTCTTTGAAACAAAGGGTGGTGCCATTGTGCATGAAATGGGTACAAACCAGATTAATAACTGGCTCAACACCCTTCAACAGCGCCGCGATGAAATCTTGTCTGGGTATGGTGTACCACCTTCAAAGGTTGGTGTCATCGAAGCCGGTAACCTTGGGGGAGGAACCGGCACCCAGCAGGACAAAACTTTCCGCGTCAATACCGTTGGACCAATCCAAGAAATTGTTCTTGAAAAGTTTTCATTTGCCCTTCTTTACCAGGCATATGGAGTAACTGATTGGATTCTAAAGTTTGGCGTAGTGGACTGGCGAGACGACGAAGTTATCGAAATGATTCGAGACCAACGCATCCGCAATGGTTCATGGACACTTAACAAGGCACGTGCCGACATCGGCGAACCAGCCGTTGATGGTGGAGATGACCCAATTCTTGTTGACCGTCAAAACATGGTTCTATGGTCAGACCTTAATGCTCTGTCTAAAGCAAATCTTGCTGCAGTACAAGCAACGACTGTTGGTGTGAGCGCGCAAACAAAAAACGCACCAGTTCCACCAAACACATCGCCTAACCCCAATGTGACAAAATCTTCAAAAACGGTTCGCACTAAAACAACAAAAAAAACTCAAGCAACCCCAGCATTGGGTGCACCACAAGCACCAAAAGGAACCGAATCTATATCGGAGTCTTTAGAAGATGAGTAATGAAGAAGCAAATGCTTACACCGAAGGTGGAATCATTGATGCAGACACTTTTCCACAAGCAGACCAAACAAAACCTATTTTTAAATTTATTTCTTATAAAGGAATGACGGCCTCTAAAGCCGCCGCATTGGTTTCTAAAGAAGTCGGCTAATGGGTAATTATTTGGGTCGTGCGGGCGCTTATGCCTTGCACAAAAAGTATCCATCTGGCTCACAAACACCGTCTCAATTAGCCGCTGAAAGAGCAAACCTTCAGATTGCTCGAATGAGACGTGGTCAATTTAAACACACCAAGGCTGCTCAATATAGAGGAATTCAAAAAAAGACTCTAAAAAGCCGAGAATCTGGTGCTGCTATACGTGCATTTAATATGCGAGATATTGCTTTTTTAAAAGCAAGACCACTTGGAACAAGGGTTATACGTTACAGAGCAAAAGCCAAAATGCCAAAACCAACGGTTCGTGGTATAAACAAAAAATTTAGAGCAAGTTTAAGCCCCGCAAGTTACATGGGTAGAACCCATTGGGGCGGCAGTAGAAAACACAAGATGAGAAAACGTTTGTTTAAACGTTCTTATCGAGCAAAACAAGTCAAAAGATGGAGAGTACGGGGACACCGTTACACTCCAAGGTAAGAATTAAATTATGGCAGAAGGTTTTTCACCACCACAACAAGTTAGAGCAAATGCAGCACGTTCATTAGAACTGCGCAGGAAACACAATCGTGGCATGACCGCCGTAGGCGTTGCTCGTGCACGAGACCTTTCTAACGGTAAAAACATATCTGCCGACACCATTAAAAGAATGCACTCATATTTTGCTCGTCACGAAGTTGACAAGAAGGGCAAAGATTGGGCAAACCAATCAAATCCATCTGCTGGTTACATTGCATGGCTTGGTTGGGGCGGAGACGCTGGGCGTTCTTGGGTTAATGGAATTATAAAAAAATTAGACGCTAAAGAATCTCAGGAGAATCCAAACATGGCTTCAACAAAAGCAGCCACTATTCGTGGTGTATTTCTAAAGCCCGGCCTTTCAAAAAACCGTCGTCTTTACACACGCGGTAACATTGCAAAAGCCGTAGAGCGCATGCAAGGCCAGATTCAATCTGGTGAAGGAATGCCATTAAACATGGCTACCAGCCACGCAGCGGCTTTTCAAGACGACGCAACTTCAACAGTTGGTCGTATTACCAACGTAAAAATTCTTGCCGATGGCTCTGCTATGTTTGAAGCAGAAATTGCAAATACTGCTCACGGGCGTGATGTTGCAAACCTTGCCGCAGGAAAGTTTATTAAAGGCGTTTCTATTCGTGGTGAATGGCGTGGCAATCCAGAAACGATTGTACACACCGATGGTCAAGAAGCAACAACTGCTGACGACCTTGCAATTCACGGTATTGACTTCACTAACAGCCCTGGCGTTGAAGGTGCAGAAATTCAATACGCTGCTCTTGCAGAATCACACAACAAACTTGCAATTTTTGAATCAGTAGAAACTGTAGAAGTTGTTTCACGCGATGAGGAAATGGTTGCTTACGAAGCCGCTGATGTAATTCGCGATGCTGTAGAAACAGCCGTTGAAGATGCGGTTAATTCAATTTTTGAAAAAGATGCCTCCAAGCCTTACGGTAATGTTGCCTACGCTGACCCTGGTTACCAAAAAGACAAGAAAAAGCGTTATCCAATTGACACTGCCGCACACGTTCGTGCCGCTTGGTCATACATTAACCAAGGCGACAACGCTGGTCTTTACACAACTGCTCAACTTGCTCGAGTTAAGTCTCGCATTAAATCAGCAGCAAAAAAGTTTGGTATTAACATTGTTAGCGAGCAAGAACAACTTGCCGCTGATTTTCAAGAAATTTTAGAGGCCTACGCTTCTATTTCTCTTGTTAATGACTATGACACAATTAATGTTACTGGTCAAACAAACGACCCTAATAAATTAAGGATTGTTGCCAATCGTATTGCCTTTGGTGCTATTGCTGCTATGCACGCAATTGACCCAGATGACGATGGCGACATTTACCTATCTAAACCTGACTGGTCACAGGTAGATGCAACCGGCGATGCTGGTGGCATGGGGCCAGAGGATGAATCTATGACAGACGACAACAACATGGAATGCGAACACTGTGGCGCTCCCGGTTGCCCAGCAGATGCACAATTCTGCCCCAGTTGCGGAGAAGCAGTTTCTGCTCCAGCAATGACGGCAAAAGAGTGCTCTGAGTGCGGAACCGAATGTCACGAAGACGCAATTCACTGTCACATGTGTGGAGCGCCCTTGCCAACGTCAATGACGGCAAATGCGCTCGGCTGTAGCAATTGTGGAGAAACAACTCCACAAGACGCTATGTATTGCCCCACTTGTGGGGACCCCGTACCACAGGCAGAGTCAAGCGACAATGCCCCAACTGAAGAAAAGGAGACAGAAGTGTCCGACGAAAACACAACTGAAGAAACTCCGGCTGAAGAGGCAACGCTTGAAACCGCTGCTATCCGTACGCTGAGTGACGCAGACCTATCTGCCCTTGCAGCAATGATTATTTCTGCACAGGCACCTAAGGAATCTGATGAAACAGTTGCAGACACTGAAGTAGCACCAGAAGCAGAGGCTGAAGCCCCTGCCGAAGAAGTTGCTGCTGAAGAAGTTGCTACTGAAGAATCAACTATTGAAACACAGGAGAACATTGTGTCAGAAAACCTATTTACAGCCGACCAAGTTGCTGCAATGATTGCGGAGGCCGCCACTAAGGCTGCTACCGAAGCCGTTGCTGCTGCAAAGAAGAATGCTGTCGAGTCTTACCGTGGTGGAAACACTTTCCGTAAGGGACTCGTCAACACTTCTACCGGAAACGACGCCTCTGACTTGTCAGAGTCGGAGGAACTGGACCCACGCGCGCTTGCAGAGATGAACTCTTCTGCATTCCGTAAGGTACAGAATGAAGTATGGGGTTCAACTCCATTCTTCGCAAACAAGTTTGCTCAAGCCGACCGCGGCTTCTAAGCAATTAAAAATAAACCCCTATCCAATATATATAAGGAGAATTAGCAATGGCTAACGATTTGGAAGAGGCCTTAACTGCTGCTGGTGCTGCTGCACTAGTTCAGAAGCAGATTGACCCAGTATTGCTTGAGTACCAGCGCCGCTATGCGCCACTAGTACGCTCGCTACCTACGGTCAAGTGGGGCTCAACAGTTTACTACTTCAACAAGCGTACAACGCTTCCTCAGGGCGGATTCGTCACTGATGGCGGTGCACGTCCAGTATCAACATCTAACTACGCACAAGAGAATTTCCAAATTCGCTTGCTACAAAGTGTCGGTGCTGTAACTGGTTACTCACAGGCTGTAACAGCAGACTTGATTGGCGACCTTCGTGCTCGCGAAATCGAGGGTGCTGCTCGTGGCCTTTACTGGGACATTGAGAACTCGCTAATTTGGGGTGCAGAAGCACCTACAATTAACGGTCCTTACCCACAATTCGATGGACTTGACGTAATTTGCTCGTCATTCTCATCAGCATCTACTGGCGGACCTTCTGCTGGTATCGGTGGCGGTGCAATTGACAACTACGGTGGTGCTTCAACATGGGGCGCTCCAGGATTCAACCCTTGGGTTGATGGTGTTGACCAAAATGCAATCGACTTCGGTGGAAACTCACTAACACTTGGTGGACTTGACCTCCTCATTGACCTTGTTGAAAGCAATGTCGCTGAGCCAGTTGAGAACTCAGAGTGGATGTTCCTCATGTCACCTAACGCAAACAGTCGTCTTGCCCAGTTGCTTGTTAACCAACAACGCTTCATGGACCAAGTTGAAATTGCTGCTGGTTTGATTGTACCTACATACCGTGGTGTGCCAATTGTCAAGACTTCATTCTTGTCACCACGCACAAACGTAATGTCAACCGTATCTGGCGCTGCAACTGGAACAGGCACACTTTCAGGAGACTTCACATACGCAGTTGCACCTGTTATTGCCCGTTACGGTGAAATCCAGGCTGCTAAGACTGCTAAGTTGTCACCTTCAACAACTGCTTGCACCCTTACGTTCTCGACACCTGTCGGTCCAGAAGGCGCACAGCCAACGCACTACAAGGTATACCGCGCTGCAGGTTCAACACCTGGAAACACAGACTTCAACCTACTCGGTATTGTAGACGCAAACTTCCTTGACAACACTGGTGCTGCTTACGCAACTACCAAGATTGTTGACAACGGAACTACACTTGTTGCTTACAATGGTTCGCACGCTCAGGCTTCTCCAACTGCGGCTTACGCATACGGAAACGCTGGATTGCACCCACTTACCTCTGCTGGTGAGCAAAGCATCTTCCTAATGTCTCGTGACCCTAACTACATCGTACGTCCACACGTACGTGAAATGCAAGCGGTTAACGTTTACCCAACTACTGCATCGCCTGACAGCCTGCCATTCGCATTCGTTGCGGACACCACGCTTGCTGTTCGTGCGCCTAAGTACATTGGTCGTCTTGCCAACGTTGCAAGTGCTTTGGACAGTAAGGCTGGTAATGGTTCAACACCTACCTCGTCTTTCTCTCCTAACTTCATCGTTGACTAATTAGGAAAACTGATTTCAGCGCGGCGGGTGGGTTCCCTCGTTCCTCCCCCACCCGCCGCGCTGGATTTCTCTTTGAAAGGATTTACCATGGTATTACTAGCAGCAAATGAACCAGGCGGCACAGAAGGCTTCTCTTGGGAGAAGACCGGTGACGCTGGAGCCATTGAGGTTCCACCACGCGTGGCTCACGCACTTCTTTCAATCCCTGGTGAACTTTACTACGTTGTACAAAAAGAAGTAAAAAAGATTGAAAAAGAAGTAGAAGCGGAAGTTTCTAAGGTTGAAAAGGTCGTTAAAAAGACCACTCTTAAGGAATTCAAGGAACAGAAGGAAGCATCAGTTTCCGAAGATGTATCCGAAGCACTAGATGTTGCTTCACCAACTAAGCGCAAATCCAAGGATTAGGTAATTATGGCAAAAAACAACGGTTCACAATACAAGGACCCTGTTTCACTTGCCAGCGTTGCTGACCTTTCGAAGCGCTACCCTGAGTTAGTCGTTGACATTGAACCAACTACCCTTGCGGATATTTTGGTTGAAGCAACTTCTCACTTAGAGGACCGCACAGGTCGTCGCTTGGCACCATTTCAAAATCACTTGTTCCAAGAACGACTATTCGGTATTGACCCATCTGAGTATGGGAACAATGCAGACATGCCTATGGACATTTATGGTTCATTGGGCCTATCTCAAGCCATCGCATTGGGTGCGTCGACTCTTGTACGTCACTTTTGGCTTGACCACTTCGCTCCGGTATATCCGGAACTATGGACATATGAAATTACGTCCATGAACATTATTCGCACCTATGGTGACTATCAACCAATTAACTTTGCCCATGGCGGAATAATTGGCCCAGACATTACTGATGGTCACGTATGGCTACGCTTAGGAACATTTGCCCCTGAAGGAACAAGGGTTAATGTTGTTTACAATGGTGGATATACCAAAGGTATTCCTCCATCGCTTCGTCGTGCCTGCCTATTCCAGGCCGCAAAATTTATCATTCTTGAGTTTGAACCACAAACTCGTCGTGAAATGAATCTTGACCAAATTGACCAACAGATTGACCTTTTGATTGCCCCGTGGGTAAGAGGATAAAGTGGCAATCTCCAATGATGGTCGCAGTGGAATTAATGTAACCCTTAAAGGCGCAAAAGGCGATTATTACGGGGAAGGCATAACAGAATTTACGCACAAACTTGAAATGCTCTCTGCGCGTTTAAAAAACCCACAACCAGCATTAAGAGAAGCAGAAATGCTTTTTGCTTTAATGGAAGCAGAAATATTTCAATTTAATGGTTCCTCTCCAACGTTTGGTGTTTTTAACACATGGAGGCCCCTTGCGCAATCTACGCTTGATAAATTAGGGCCCGCATTTGCTAACAAAAAACCTTTGGTTGGTCCTACTGGTGCTTTAAAAAGAGCAGCGGAAAATCCTGAATTTTTTCCAATTGGAACAAAAGCTATCAATATAATTATTGACCCAAGGAAACATCAAACCGCAACTGGAAATTATTCAAACGGCAATAATTACGCATACTTTCACCAATATGGAATTGGAAACAACCCATTGCGGCGAATTATCCCCCACCCAACGCCACCGCTTTTTATTGCTGCGGTAAGACGTGTAATTGCTCGTTACGTTTTTGAGGATGAATTTATTGAAACTCCACAAGAAAGACGAGCAGATGCAATTGTAACCAAGGTAAAAGAAAGTTCAAATGTTGAACACTTTCACCATCACGGTTCACACAACCCAATTAATGAACGTAGGTCTGTTGAGGTTGAACAACCAAGAGGCGGATTTGCATATCGTCTTGGTCGTGCAACTGGAAAAGCAATTACCAATATTTCCACTGTTGCTAAAAAGGCTGTAAGTAAATTTAAATTTTTCGGTAAATAAGGAACTATAAATGGCACAAAGAGACTGGTGGACCGATTGGGACCTAAGTTACGGTAGTGACATTTTTGGCCCTTTATACGGAGGACACAGCGTTCAAGAAGCTGTTTATAGAACTCTTGAAAAATGGTTCCCAACTTATATTGCTCAATTTAATCGCGCTTTAGGTAGCGAGGTTTTGGTTAAGCCCTTTGAGTACAGGCACCGACCTGAATATCGAACATTGCCTCGAAATGCTGCTGCTGCAGTTCTTATTTCGGTGCCAACAACACTAGGCATACCTGAGGTTCACCAAAATGGTATACGTGTTAATTGGCAAGTTGAAGCAATGGTCTACGTTTATGGAACAAAAGATTGGCAAGAAACGGAAGCTTTAACGCAGGCATATGCTGCTTGCATTCGTGCTTGCATTATTCAAAATCGCGGCTTAGGCGGTTTTGCCGAAACCACAATGTGGGACGGCGAAGAATACCTAGAAGGCGAACACAGCAGTGGTAGAACGACTGGAATTGCCCATGTTCGTTTTGTTGTAACTGTTGGAAGCGCTCTAAATATGTACGGCGGATTGCCAAGTCCGCAGTTTGCTGCAGAAGGGGCTGTAACAGAGCCTACGACACAGCGTTCAACACCAGCGCCAATAGCGACTGAAGTTAATGTCACTATTGCAAATGAGGAAATATGAGCAAAATAAAAATTTTAATTCAGTCCCCAAATGTCATTTTTGACGAAGAAGGACAACCAATGTCCCATGGTAACGAATACATAGTTAAAAATGGGAAAAAAATTGAGAGTTACATCTCAGAAGGAAATGCAGTTGTTGTTCAATCTGAAAACTTAAGTGAACAGAGGGAAGAACAAAAGCAAAAACTTTCACCAACAAAGAATTCAACGAAGCAAGAAACTGCTTCCACTAACATCGAGGAGAACTCAAATGGCTAATTCAGCCCCAGGCGTAAACATTAATGTTACTGCCAGTGCTTCAAATCCAAGCGTAAATGCCGCAACTGGCACTTGGTTTGTGCTCGGAATGGCCGCTGGCCCCGCTGGAGTAGCGGTCCCAGTTAATTCCATTTCGGACTTTAACACCTATTTTGGCCAGATTGTAAATGGTCAACTTACAGGTCGCTACACCCTAAACTCACACGTTGACAGCACGCTTCTTTACGATGCTCTTGACGTATTTTTCCGTGAAGGTGGCGTAAATGCCTACGTTTCACGTATTCAACCAACATCAACTGGCGTTACAGCAACATCAACAACAACTGGTGGAAAATTCCTTCTTACTGCAAATGGTAAGGGAACCTGGGCTAACTCAAGCAACTCTGCTGCAAATGGAGTAATCCTTACAATTAGCGGTGCAACTGTTAATTCAAATACTGTTTACACAGCAACTATTGCATACAACGGAAACACAATGGCCCGCACAGGCGGACTTGCTTCTGACGTAGATGTAGTTAACTGGATTAACACACTTCCTGCTTACCAATCAATGGTCACAGCAAGTACAATTTCTGGTTCAAGCGTTTTGCCAGCAGCTGGCTCAAGTGTTAGTGTTTACCTAACCGGCGGAACTGACGTTAACATCTCTGATGCAGACGTACCAGTAGCACTTACTGTTTTTACAGACGCATTTGGACCTGGTCAAATTTCATACCCAGGCGCAACATCAACAACAACATACCTAAACCTTGCTAACCACGCTAATTCATTTAACCGTGTTGCTGTTCTTGACGCTCAAAACACTGCAACCGCATCTGACATTATGGACGACGCAGCAACGGTTCAAGGAACTGCAATTGACCCAGCATATGCTTCAATCTTTGCTCCTTGGTTAATTGTTCCAGGTCTTGTAAACACAAACCCTAACCAACCTGCTGGCGCAGTCATTAATCGCACAGTTGCACCTTCTGCACTTGCTGCAGCAAAAATGGCAGCAAACGACTTGGTAACAGACGCAAATAACCCAGCAGCAGGCATTAACAGCGGTAAGTCAAATTACGCTGTAAGCGTTTCAGCAGCATTTGATGCTACTCAACGTGGCGAACTAAACAGCGCTGGAGTAAACGTTATTCGTATTGTTCCTGGTGCAAATGTTATTGCTATCTATGGATACCGCTCACTTGCATTTGATGCAAATTGGCAATTCCTTAACAACGTACGTTTCCGTATGCAAATTATTCGTGACTTCAACACAGTTGCTGAATCATTTGTATTCTCAGAAATTGATGGCCGTGGTCACCTGTTCTCACAATTGAACGGTGCACTTGCAGGTCTTTGCCAGGCTTACTGGGCTCGCAAGAGCATTTATGGTGCAATACCAGCAGAAGCATTTTCTATTAACACTGGCCCACAAATCAACACACCAACAACAATTGCTGCAGGGCAAATTAATGCTGCTGTAAACCTTCGCATGTCACCATTCGGAGAGTTTGTAACAGTTAATGTAACCAAGTATTTGGTTAGCGCTCCGCTTCCAACCCTATAACTTATAATCTAAGGAGAAATTAATATGGCTGATAATTTAGCAGGCATTCACGACCAGGGCTCAGAGCAGCAATGGCTGGCAACATTAAGCGTTGACGGAAATGACTATGGTATTTTTGACAAGTTTACAGGTGGAGACGTTACCTCATCTGTTGTAAAACACCGTCCTGGTGGAATGGGTCCAGAAATTACTTACCTATCACTTCCAGTCTACTCAGACGTTACTTTGACCAAGGTTTACGAAAGCCACCGAGACCACGACCGCGTTGCTGCTTTGCACGCTATGGTTGGTCGAGTTTTGGCTACAGTTTCACTTCAACCACTAGGAGACGACGGACACCCATTTGGTAACGTTCGTAGCTACAGCGGACGCCTTATTGGCGTAAAAGACGGTGGAACTGACTCAAACAGCAACGCTGCCCGTATGTTTGAAGTAGACATTGCGGTTGAGACCGTAAGCGGCTAGTATTATAAACAACTAAACCATTGGAGGAACACATGGCTGAATTTATTATTGACGGTATGGAAAATGGAAAACCCGAAGCCGAGGCATTTGAGGCAGTGGAAGAGATTGAAACAAACAACTCTTTCACTGCCCTAGCCTCACTTCAGGCTCGTCGTGCAGAAATTGTTGACGAGCTTTACACAGACATTAAAGTCCCGCGCTGGGAAGCGCCGGAACTCTACGTTCGTTTTAAGCCTGTTTCAACTATTAAGTTGAACAATGCTATTGAAAAGCGACGCAAGCAAAAAGGTGAAGACTGGTCTCTTTTGGCCAACGCCGATATGCTTATTGACTCCTGTGTCGGAGTTTATGCCGTTATGAACGGTGACACTGAAAACAAAATTTCACTTGAAAAAGGAAACCCAAACGGTACATGGACAAAGTTTGACCACAAACTTGCTGAGGCTCTTGGTCTAGACACCCAACGTGCAACAGATGTTGTTCAGACTATTTACCTTACCGAAGGTGACCTTATTGACACAGCAAACAAATTGTTCAAATGGAGCAACGTCGCTAACGATGAGGCTGACGAAGCTTTTTAAAAGCCCTAGATGAAAACCCCCATATTGAAGCAGGAGCATACGCCACTATTTTGGGTATGGACGCTAGGGCGGTTTTAAGTCACGAGGGCAACGAAGATTACATAATTGATATTGCTCTTATTAAAAGGGCTTTAAAAATACAAAGTGAACAAAAAGTAGAAGAAATAAAAGTTCTTGCGGAATTGATTGGCCTAGAAGTCGCGAAAACCATAGCAAAAATCTTCTAACCGTATCATTTCGCCCAACCACATGGGCGGCTAAGCCGCTACCTCTTTTCGGGGTAGCGGTTTTTTTATTAAGGCACTAGATGAGTACACCAAACGAATTATCGATGAACATTGTCATCAGAGCACCTGGTAGTAATGAGGTTGTTTCTGATGTAACCATCAATCTACAAAAGATGAAGGTAGAGGTCAACGAGACCACTGCCGCCCTTAAAAGAAAAACAAAAGCTCAAACAGCCGATACCGACGCCGTTAAATTAAGCAACGAAGAAATTGCTCGTCAAGAAAAATTGTTGCGCGGTAATCGAGACGCAAAAACACAAAACACAGCCGCAACTGACAAAGACAGTGAAGCTGAAACCGCCAATACAAAAGCAAAAAAAGCAAAAAACGCTGAAACAGCCCGGGAAATTGAACTTGACAAAATTCTTTTTTCAATTCAAGAAGGCCTTATTAAGCAAAACCTTATGGGGCAACAAAACCTCATGGCGGCAGAAAGTGGTTACTCAAAATTTTATCTTCAGGCTAGTCGTGTAGCGTCATTAGGAACACCAGCCGTTTTAAAAGCCGGTACTTGGAGCGCACTTTTACTTGGTGGCGCTGCATACGAAGGTATTAAAAAATACGCAGAATTTAACAAATTAATTACTCAGACCATTACGCAGGCAGGTCGTTCTCCAAGTGAACTTCCATTTCTTTCAAAAACTGCACTAGACATTGCACGACAAACAGGTGCCAATGTAAACGACGTTGCCAACATGATGTACCGTGCTGCTTCTGGTACTGCTTCGTGGAATGATGGTCTTGGGGCTACAAAAAAGCAATTAGCAGACGTTACAAAACAAGTTGCAAATCTTAACGTTTTGGGAAACATTCCCGGCGGAGTTGCATCTGAACAATCTGCTCGTGTTGTAACAGCCCTGGTAAACGCTAATATTCGAGGTGTCGGAAGTGGTTCTGCCGGTGTTTCAAGAGCCGCCTACCTTATTAATGCTGCAGTGGGTGCTGGTGACATTCGCCAAAGTGAATTGGTATCTGCACTTGGTCGTGGTGTTTTAACATCCGCTAAAGCAAATGGTATGTCTGCTCAAGATGCTGTTTCGTGGATTGACCTTCTAACATCCCTTGGTACAACAGGTTCTGTTGCTGGTACTTATGTTAAATCTGGTATTAACCTTTTAACAAACCCATCAACTCAGGGTGCTAAAGCCATGGCAATGCTTCACATTGCTCCTGGTGATTTCCAAAAAATTATGTCTGGAAATCAAAACTACACAGGACAGGACGGAATTGTTTATACAGGCTTGATGGGTGTGACCATGAAGCTTAAAGAAGCAATGGGTACATTTAACCCATTTAGCAATTTTCCTAAATATAAAGGCGCTCAGGGTTTTCAAGGTGCTGTAAATCTTCTTGAAACCTGGGGAGTAAATCAGATACCTAAAAACATGATTGATGCCTGGAAAAGTGGAAAAAATTTCACTCAATCCATGGCTATGCAGGCGGAGTCACTTCTTCTTACTAAAGCGTTTGGTGGTTCAAAGCAGTTTGCAACAATTGCTTCACTTATTAACAATCCAGATAAATTGGCTGGAATTATTGCAGCCATTGACCGTCAAAACAACTCTGCTTCATACAACAGGTCTGTACAAATTGCGCTTAATACACCCTCTGCGCAATTTCACAAAATGCTTCAACGTTTTAATGCTGACCTTATTAGCGTTGGAAAGAATCTAACTGGTCCTGCAATTCTTGTTGGCAAAGTATTTACTGGTCTTTTTGACATTTTAACACAATTTAAAATTATTCTTTATCCACTTGTTGGAGCAATGGTTAGTTTTATTGCTTTAGCAACCGTTGCTAAAACCGCCCAAATACTTAGGGGTGGTTATGCTTTGATGGGTGGAGGTTTTGCCCGAACATCAAGTTTTTGGGGTTCAATGATTGCAAGAAACCCAGAACGTTATGCCGAAGGAACCTTCCGAGGAAGAATGGTTCGTTCTCTTGGCTCTGGTGGTGCTGCTATGCAATCCACTGCAAAAATTCAAGAAGATGAATTTATTGGCAAAATGGGAGCAACATTTAATAAATTTGGTTTATCAACCGATGCATTTGGCGCCGACATTGAAAGACTTACTGCGTTTCTTGGTGGTGAAGCAATGGCTGGAACTGCTGGAGCTGCTGGAATGGCGGGTAGAAGTGCAGCAGAAATATCTGCTGCCGAAAGAGGGCTTCTTAGTAGCGGAAACCTTATTACTAAAAAAGCAATTCGTGAAGCATATTACCCAGGAATGCCAGCGCGTGGTAGGGCACAAACTGCATTAGTGAATCAAACATACGAAAAACTTCGTCCAATGCAACAAGAGCAACTAAGAACCATGGGTGCAACTCCTGTTGTTCCGGTTGCTACACGACCGGGTGTAAGACCACCATCTGGAGAACCAGCGGGTGTGACTGGTGCTGCTGCTCGTGAAGGTGAACAATTGGCCGTTAGAGAAACTGGAGCACTTGAGGGTGGTTTTTCTGGCATTGGTGGACGACTTTTAGGATTTCTTGGTGGACCTGTTGGAATGATGGCAATGATGTCTCTACCATTTGCTCTTCCCTTGCTTGGAAAATTGGGTGGTTTATTTAGCGGTGGTGGAGGAACTCCATACACCCTACCCGGTGCTGTAAAAGGTTTTTCTGCTTCTGAAGCAAATGCAAATCTTGCTGGTCTTAATAAAAAACAACAGGCTTCTTTTAACAAATTTGTAAACGACATGGTTGCCGGAAAAGATATCAATAAAGATATCAAGGCAATGCAAAAACTTGGTATTGCTAGTTCTTATTGGCAAGGACTTCTTGGTCAATCACTTGGTGAAAAGGGCATTAAAACTGGTGTTAAAGACTATAACGCTTTGTTAAAAATTCAAAAAATACAGTCTCTTGCTTCGTCTATAGATGCTGTTGGAGTTAACGGTAAAAAATTTCTTAAGCAACAAGTTATGGGCAACAAGGCACTTTGGAATAGTCTTTCAAACGACCAACGTCAAGCTTACAAAAAATTGTTTAATTCTGATTCTAAACCTCAAGATTGGGAAAAATTAACTCAAACTGCTTTAACGGGCGAAGCGGACATATTGAATACACAGTTTGGTAAAAAACTTGGACAATACGCACCTAACTTTGTTGCAGACGTGGCCACAAGAGCCCAAACTTCATTGGTAAAAAACATTCGCGGCATCAAGGGAACAAGTGCTGCCGCAGTTACTGCTGAATACATTGGTTCCGCAAGATTACAAGCAACGGCTAATCAAGATTACAAAACAGCACTTACATTTAAACCAGGAAGTAAACTCTACAACGAGTACATGGACTTGTATCAAAAACTTACGGCTTCTGCGGCAAAGGAAAGGGCTCAAGCAGCCAATGACCAAAAAGAACTTGGTCTTTCTGGAAAAACAATTCAAGACTTGGCAAATAAAATTGCTGCTGCTAACAAGTCTGTTTATCAACAGGCTGGGTTTGCAACCGCTGCGCAATTTGCTACGGCAATGGTTTCATCCCTTAAAACTGGTGGTCCTTTGTTAGCTCAAATTGTAAACGATGCAAACAAAAACAAAAATTCACGCGGTAACTGAGGATAATTAAATGACAAACCGAAACCCACCAGTAATAAGTCAACCGGTATCGTCAACACCAAATCTTTTTGCAACGTCAAGACTTATAACCCTTATGCCAGATTTGTATGGAAATGCATATTTGGGCGCCGGAAGTTATTTTAATATTACCGCAGGATTGGTAGACCACTCTTCATATGGTCCAATTTCTTCTGGTGGTTGGCAAACTGTAGACCGACCAAAACAAGTTGCAGCAACACAATGGTTTGACCAACCCCCTTATAAACTTGATTTAACAATTCTTCTTGACAAATCTGTTACAAACCCAACAGCCAATCAAGGACAAATTGCAAGCAAAACACATGCAAATGCAATGCCTAATCAAAACGCTGATGTAGAAGATTATTGCAATCAACTTGAATTGTGGCTTGAAGCAGACTCAGACCTTCTTCGTCCACCTTCGCTTATGATTAATGGTCCCGTTCCTGGAACTCTTAGAAACTGGATTGTTTATTCTCTTGAAATGACGGATGCGGTTCGTGATTTTGAAACAGGTTTAAGAATTCAACAATTAGTAAAATTAACTCTTTATGAATTCATTCCACCAGTAGCAACTATAAATCACACCCCTAATTTTTCACCCGCAAAAGCATGGGTCAAAAACAACAACACAACCGCCACCACAGTTAAAAAACTTTATACAATTCAAGCCGGTGACAATATTCAGTCAATTGTAACAAAAACAGGCGGAGACAATAATTCAGCAGCAAAAATATTGGATGCAAATGGTCTTAGGGACCCATCTTTAATTCAATACATGCTTGGTGAAGTTATTATTATTCCATAAAAATGACAACAAATACTAAATCAGCAACTGCCAAAACGGGCGCACCAAAATCAAACTCTGCCACAGTTTCTACTGGAGGCGCTAATGGTGGCATTGGTGTAATTGTTCCAGGAAAACCATTAACAAATACTGCTGTAAAAACCCCGCCAGCGGTTGGAAACGTTTCAATAACGTCTGGATTTGGTCCTTTTGCACTTGAATATTTACAATTTACAAATCCAAAAACTGGAAAAACAACAAACATTGACGTTAACTTTAGGGCCGGTGTAAACAATGTTCTTCTTCAAAAAACAATAATTGGTCCCTCTACTTTAACCATTCAAATGACCGACCCAAACCGCCAACTTATTAAAAGCATTGGCGATGGTGGAATTATTTCTCAAGGAACAACAGTAACAATTGTTGAAGACGGACAACAACTTAATTTTGTTCTTGTTCAGTTTATGAAAGCCTCTGACCAAATTCAACTGGTTTTTGAATCGGAAGCTGTTTATACTTTGAGAAATCAAAGGGGTTTAATTACAAACACCGTAAGTACTCAAGTTACCGAATTCATTACCGGCCTTGCTACTGCTCCAAACAAATATCTTGCAGCTGGTCACAAAATATCGGTACAATCTGCAAATTACGCTACTGTTTGGTCTAAACTTGTTGGTAATTCTAAAAAAGCAATTGTTAAAGTTGGTCTTGGTCGTGGAACCACAGCAGATTCCGCTGAAGATTCCTGGTCAGCAATGAGTCGTATTGCATCAGGAGTTGGTTGGCGTTTGTGGGAAGATGAAAACATTATTCATTTTGGTCCTGATGAATATTGGTTAGGTTTACTTACAAAAAACAAACAAGGTGCGGCTGTTCCACCAATTAATCAAAAATTTAATCCCGGAGCAAAAATTCAAGAAATAAAAGAATTTAGCGACACAGTTCAACTTATTGATTACGACTGGGACGTTGGAAAACCTTATGCTCAGGCAACGGTTACTTGCATGTTGGACAATTGGCAATTTAACTTAGGTGAAATTGTTCACGTTACAAACCTTGGCCCAGGAAGTGGCTACTGGATGGTTTCTGGAATGATGAGAGATATGTACCTCCCACAGGCATCATTAACACTTCAGGTTCCAATGCCGTTTTCTCAAGTTTTACAGCCTACATCTGCTCCTTTACCTGGATTCCCGCTTATAACTGCAAAGATTGTATAGACATGAGAAGCACTAGCTCAAATGCAAATCTTCAACAAATCCTTAGAACGCAATACAATTACAACACAGATGCAGACCAATACACTGGGACCTATTACGCCAAGGTTGTTCAAACAGACGTTTCTGTTGCTCATTTAAGTCCACCGCCAATTCCAACCGGTCAGATGACTATTGTTATTTCTGCAATTAGTTCAAATTCGGTGTGGGGACCATTACCTTATCCTGGCTCAACTGCTCCACCATTGGGAACAACAGCAACGGTAACATTTGACCAAAATAACAACCCAATTGTTCATTCTTTTGTTAATTGGTCACACAATGGCGCCACTGGAACGGTTACACTTAAAGCAATATCTTCCGGTGGTTCAAATGGTTCGCTTACTTTTAAAAATGGAATTATAACAGCATTTATAAACCCTACCTAAATACTTGAAATTTTTTAAAATGGGTGTATGCTTCTTACTATGCTGAGCATTTTTACACCTAGTCACGACCCCAAATACCTCGATGAGGCATATGAGAGTCTAAAATCTCAAACCAACGAAGCCTGGGAATGGATTGTTGTTTTAAACGGCAAAGCCGAATGGTCTAGACCAGAGTACGACGACCGTGTTAAAGTTGCTTATGCCAAACCACAACTAGGTGGAAAAGTAGGAGCACTTAAGCGATACGCTGTTGAACTTTGTTCTGGTGACATCCTGGTTGAACTAGACCACGATGACATTCTTATGCCCACCGCATTAGAAGAAATACAAAAAGCATTTGACAAAAATCCAAATGTTGTTTTTGTTTACTCAGATTTTTCTTACATCAATGCAGATGGAACACCAAACTTTAGCAAATACGATGCTTCGTTTGGTTGGGAATACCACGAAGAAGATGGCTACAATGTTTGCCACGGTCTTGCGCCAAGTCCCCACAACGTTTCACTAATTTGGTATGCACCAAACCATATTCGTTCTTTCCGTGCCGATGCTTATCGAGCAACAGAAGGATACAACAAAGACATGAAAGTCTTGGACGACCAAGACATTATGTGCAAGATGTTTATTCAAGGTGATTTCTATCACATCAAGAAGAACCTTTACCTTCAACGCGTACACCCAGAAAACACACAGGCAAAGTCTGACATCAATCCGTTTATTCAAACGGAAACAGTTCGCATGCGTGACAAAAACATTCAACCACTTCTTTTGGCTTGGGCAAAGCGTAACAACCTTATGGCAATTGACATGGGTGCTGCACACAATCCAACACCAGGATATGCAACATTAGACATGCACGAACCAGCAGACCTTGTTGGTGACGTATTTGACATTCTTGAAAGTCTTGATGACAATACGGTTGGCGTTATTCGCGCCGTTGATTTTCTAGAACACATTCCAGACAAGGTTCGCCTTTGGAATGAAATGTACCGAGTTCTTGCTCATGGTGGAATGGTTCTAAGCCTTACACCAAGCACAGATGGTCGTGGAGCATTCCAAGACCCAACGCACAATAGTTTTTATAACGAAAATTCATTCTGGTATTTTGCAGACGAAAATTACCGCAAGTATGTTCCAGAACTAAAAATGAATTTTCAAGCAACTGTGCTTCAGACGTATTTTCCAAGCGACTGGCACAAACAACACAACATCTCCTACGTAAACGCCAACCTTATTGCTCTTAAGGGTGGTGAGCGCCAAGGAGGCAGACTAGGAATTTAAATGGCTGAACCAATTACAAACCTTACGGCTAACTGGGTTGAAAATACTGGAATAAAAATTCAATGGACAGCGGCAGCAGACGTAACAGTTAATTCAAAATATGAAATATACTTGCTTCAACAAACAAGTGAATTTCAACCATTTTGGAATCTTGTTTCAACATTAAATTCTAGTCTTGTTTACAACATATCTACGTCAACAAATTCGCTTACGCCGCCCGTTAATTCATACGAACTTCCCTGGGCAACGTACAAGCAACTTTTGGAACAAAATTTAATTTCACCAAATTCTGTTGCATTTTATATTAGTCACATAGATTCAACTGGCGTTGAAAGTATTGCAACGACAATCTCTGTTTTTCCTAATCAAAAAACAAAAAGATACAGTCAACCTCATTTTGCAAATAACTTGGTTGTTGACCAATTTGGTCAGTTTATTACAAACCCACAAGATTCTTACGAAGAAATATCAAATAGTGTTTCTATATTTATGGGAACAGACAAAGGTCAAAGAACGGCAGTACCTGGGTACGGGGTTGATGACCTTCCATTTTCTGAATTAAACATTGCAAAAATTAAAAAAGAACTTTCGAGTTGGGAACCTCGTGCCGTTGTTGACATTGATGTTAATTATACGGACAACAATCAAGCAACATTAAATCTAAAAATTAAGAACACAGGCGGCGCCTAATGGCTTACATTAACATTCCAGTAGTTACGGACAGCGATGTTCTTGTACAACAAGCACTATCAAACATTGCTTCCAATCTTCCTGGTTGGGTTCCAAGAGAAGGTAATTTAGAAGTACTTTTACTTGAGCAATTTGCACAAATGATTGCCGAGGCAAACGATGTTGCTTCTAACGTTCCTGACACAATTTTTGAATACTTTGGTTCGCTTATTGGAATTACACCAAACGCTGGTGCCGCCGCAACCATAACAACAACATGGAGTCTTGTTTCTTCTGCATCCAGCCCTGGATACACGATTCCAGCAGGAACTATTGCTGGATTTTTTTACGGTGGAGCTGCTTATCAGTTTCAAACACTCAACGACACAACAATTGCTGCAGGTTACTCAACAGCAGACATAACAATGCAGGCTGTTGAATCAGGTTCAATTTACAACATTCAAAATATTTCCGGATTTAACCCTTTAACTACATACCTTGAGTTAACAACGCCAAATCCAACAATTTCAAACATTATTATTACAGGAACATACGCAACAAATACGACACTAACTCTTGGTGTTGACCCAGAAACAACAGTTGATTTTTTGAATCGTTTAACTAATGAACTTCAACTTTTAGCGCCACGCCCAATTACGCCAAGTGACTATGCTTTGTTTTCTCAAAGTTACAATGGCGTTTATAGGGCATTTGCTTTTGATGGATTTAATCCATATACAAATCGTTTAACCGCTGCTGATGCAAATTTTACAACGTACGCAACTTCTAATTCTGCACCAACTGGTTGGTCAACTTTTGGAAACGGAACGGCAACACTTCCTTCAATTAAAACTTCGGGAACGTCTCCAAATAATTATCTTCAATTTACATCATCTTCTAATGCTCCAGTTAATGCCGCTCCAGTACAAACGGCAGTTTCAGCTGGGGCAAGTTCGATTATTGTAACAACAACAGGATTTAGTACAACAATTAGTTCTGCAAATCCATCACTTATTTACATTGAAGATGACATTAATGGTGATGAAATTGTTGTTGTTACTGCTGCATCTGCTGCGTCTGGTGGAAAACAAACACTAACAATTGATGCACCTGGATTTATTTATGCTCATCCAACAACCGCAACAGTTACACAGCTTCAGGGAACAATTCTTCCAAACATTACAGGACTTGCATCTAATTCAACGTGGTACCAATCGGCTGCTGTAATTCAAGCCGCTGGTTCCGCTGCAGAAACAAACGCAACCGCAAAACCGTACGTTGTTTCCGTTGCAACGTACATTGATGGTTCAAAAAGAACATTTTCTTCAGCACCACAATTTTCAGACTCTTTGTACACATACACTGCATCGCCTAAAACCATTACTTGCAAAATTCTTGCAAACAACACGGGAACATCCACCGGGTTAACATACGACCCAGGTGTTTCTAGTGTTTATGCAAACCTTGATGCTTACGTTACATCAATTCAAACGTACATTGCTTTCGCTAACGCAACAACAAGCAAAACTCACAAAATTTTTTACAATTCATTAAACGGTGTTGGTTTAGATTTTTCTTTAACAGACAGTCAAACGCTTACAACAAGCTCCTACAATTTTATTCCTGACGCAACTTTTAGCAATTACAATATTGTAAACGGAACTGGTGCTAGTTGGGGAAATGGAAGCATGCCATGGTCAATGCCGTCTGGTATTAACTGTCTTCCAAATTATGGTGTTCAATACCTTGGAACCGGAACTGCACTTGGCAGTGACAAAACTGTTTATTCTCAAATTTTTAATCTTTCAAATCTTACTGATGACTCAACGGGAACAACAAGAACGTACACACTTTTTGCAAACATTGATGCAACTTATGCTGGCGTTACTTTTGCCGACGTTTCGGTTAAGGTTGTGGATGCAAACACTAATTCCGTTCTTGCGACTATTACACCAAATGCAGCAAATGAAGAAACTATTGTTGCAACATTTAATCTTTCTTCTGAAAAAGATGTTCAAGTTGAGGTTGTTTTTGCAAGTGGTCTTAATGTTCCGCTTGGTTCAAGTGTAATTGTTTCAAATATTGGTGTTGAGTCTGGTTCTTACACTTTTTTAAATCTTCCAGAATACGAACAAGATAATTACTTCTGGACACAGGGTGGTCTTTACGCCCCGTCAACGTTTAATTATGCGCGCACGGTAACGGTTGCACCAATTGATTCAAATGGTTTTGCTGTAAGTGACACAATTGCCGACAATTTAACTGACTATTTACAAGCGCGAAGAGAAATAAATTTCTCCGTTCAATCAATTAAACCAAATTATGTTCCAATTGACGTTTCCTGGACTGCTTATGTTGCCCCTGGGTACACAGCTTCTGCTGTTCAATCAACGGTTAATAGTGCAATACGTTCATTCTTAAGCCCAGCTACATGGGGTGGTGGAGGAAATACACCACCATACTGGGATGGTTCTTCTAACGCAATTAGAATTTTTGACATATCGGGAATTATTTCTTCTGTTCCTGGCGTTGCAAGTATTACTAGCGTTCAAATTAAAACTTCTTACCCAATTCTTGGAAGTTATTCAACTAACGATATTGTTATGGATGGTATTGCTCAACTTCCAATAGCAAACGTTGTTAATGGTGTGATGTTTACAAATGCCCTTACTGCTTACAGTGGTTTGTAAATATGGAAAAAACACTTCCTCCAAGTTACAGTACAAACGCAATTTACAGAACTATACCCCAATTTATTCAAGACGCTGACGCCGCCGCTCCTAAAAATGCTGCTTTTCCAAATGGTTACCCATTGTGGTATTTTCTTTACGGAATTTGTCAATTAGTTGATAAAACAAACGTAATAACTAGAGACGCCATAGGTCCCGGTGTTCATATTGAAGCAGACATTGGTTTAAATAATGGAAAACCTATTATTGACGCTCTTATTTCAAAACCTTTAAGTGCTACAGATACAACAATTGTTATTTTTAATACCGATAAAAGTTGGAATTTAATTAATACATCTGTTCCGTTTCAATTTAACATTGTTGACACATTTAACAATTTTGAAGAAACCGTAACAATACCAGCAGGTGTTTATAATTGGACCGCACCATACGTTGTGCTTACAGGTGTAACTCGTGGCAATAACGCTACTTATTACCCAGCTTCAACTGGTGCTGACGGAAGTGTTTATCTTGAAGACTACTTAGGAGCACCTGGTTGGTCTCAAGTTGTTGACATTAATCGATGCCCTAATTATGCATTGCCATGGCTTGGGCAATTTGTTGGTGCAAACATTGCAGAAAATTCTGGATTAAGTCGTCAAAAAATGACGCAAAAAATAAAAGAACGTTCAGGTTTTAGTCGAGCAACAGTTCCCGCAATGGTTTCAGAACTAGTTGCACTTATTAACCAAGAAATTTCTCCAGAGATAGAACCACTTTCTTTTAATAAAATTATTGTTTTGGAAAACACTCAATACAACATTAGTGGTTCAATTTTTTCTTATAATCAATACGCAGTAACGCTTTTATTGCCATATTCATATTTTAGTAATTATACATACCAATCGCTTCAAGACGCAGCCACTGCTGGGTATGGTTCAAATTACTTAAATTTAAATTCTTATATTACTAGCCTTGGTGGTCTTTATTTTGACCTTGCCGGAAGCACAACACCAAGCAGTGATTCACCGTATGTAAATTTCGTTTATCGTTACCGCCCCGCCGGTATACAAATCTTCGTAGGAGGCTATTAATGTCTAGCGGTTTAACAACAAGAGCAGGTGTTTCATATCCTGTAAACAGCGACAATGCTGCTGTTGCAAGTGACATTCAATCAATTGCTCAGTTCATTGACTCAAACGTGGCGCTTTTTGTTCAAGCAGCATCACAACCGGCATCTCCTATTAAAGGGCAAATTTGGTGGTGCACAAGCACAACTGCGGTAGATGCCAATGGTAATTCTCAATATGGTTTTAACTGGTATGACGGAAACAATTGGTATAACGTTACCGAGCAAATGTTTATGGTTGGCCCAATGGCTCCTTTGCCAACGTTTTCTGGGCTTCTTTGGTACGACACATCAACCGCAAATGGAAATTTTAAATACTGGAGTGGAACGGCCTGGGTTGACATTATCCCGGCAACAACAACAAACGGACAGGTTCTTACTTCAAGTTCAACCGGTATTAAGTGGGTAACGCCAAGTTATCTTCCATCTTCGGAAAGCGCAACCAACGGACAGGTTTTAACAATTGTTAGCGGAACACCTGCGTGGTCTTCTGTATCATCGGTTCCAACAACTTCCGGAATTATTAACGGATACGTTCTTACCAACGCTTCCGGAACGCCAACATGGCAAGCGGTTTCATCTTCGGCAAACGCAACAGTAAATCTTACTGCACAAAGCGCTGCAAAGTCAGTAACAACTTTATTTACACCGGTTAACGACGGTCTTTATCAGATTGCTTACTACGCAAAAGTAACCACCGCGGCGACAACTTCCTCAACAATTGGTCCGTTTACCGTTACTTCTACCGACCCTGATGGCAATACTGTAGTCAGCGTTGGTGAATCTACTTCTCAAAACTCAACCACCAATGGTTTTATAAATGGAATCATTCCAGTATACGCTAAGGGTGGAACCGCTATTCAGTACGCACTTTCGTACGCTTCTTCCGGCGCAACCGCCATGGCATACGACCTTTACATTGTTGTATCGGGTACGGTAGCACCAGTAAGCACGGGAACAGTAGCCTCATTTAATGGCCGAACTGGAGCCGTAACACCCGCAACTGGTGATTACAACTCCGCGCAACTTACCTACACCAACGGTTCTGGTTCATTGTACGGTTCAGACATACTAACCCTACGCATCATGGGTGCTTATTAGTACCTTAAACACTAGATTTTAATAACTTTTATAGTAGAATAACAATAACTCTCACAACAGGAGCACAACAAAATGGCAACAACACCAGCAGTATTATACCGAGGGGCAGCAGCCACTTCCTCAACAACCCTTTACACAGGACCAGCATCAACGACCACAATCGTTACTGAAATTATTGCCGCCAACACGGCAGGCACAGCGGGTACATTTACCATTTCTCTTAATGGTACAGTTATTATCCCCGCCGCCGCTATTGCAGCGAACTCTGTAGCAGTCTTCAACATTAACGAAGTATTGCCAACTACACAGATTCTTGCTGGATTTGCTTCAGCAACAACAATTAACTTCAGCATCTCAGGCGTTCAACTAGTTTAATTATGGGCCAGTCTACTTTCCCCACACCCTCTGCGGGGGCAAGTTACAGTTCTCAGCCACCGGCGAATGCTTCCAGTGTCTTACTTGACGGCTCCCTAGTAAACTCAAGTTCTTATTCAACTACCGTCACGGGTACCGGCGCGTCCTGGCTTCTTTATGCCAACGGAGCAGGAACTACAACTATCACCATTGCTGGTACTCCCTACACCGTTACTGCTGGCTCTACCGTAGGTACATCTGCGTACACCGGTAGCCAAAGCGTTACTGTAGGGGCGAGTTACACAGGAACGCCATCTACTTTTTCTGCTATGACAGTTCCTAATTCAGCTTCATTACCTTATTACGCTATGGCATTTGGTAACGGAACATTTGTTGGATTAAGAGGTTGGAGTTCAACAACAAATGCTGGTATTTATTCTACCAACGGCACAACTTGGTCAACAATGACTATGGCAAGCTCAGCCTATTGGTCGGGCGTTACCTATGGCAATGGTTTATTTGTTGCGGTTTCTGGTGGTGCTAATGACACTAATGCAACTATTGCTAATTATTCAGCAAACGGAACAACATGGACTTCTGCATCACTTTCAGCATCTAGGGCATGGAACGGTGTTACATCAGGGTCTATTGGTGGAACTACTTATTTTGTTGCAGTACCAAGAAGTTCTGGTGGTGGCGCTACTACGTCAGCCTCTTATTCAACTAACGGAACATCTTGGACTGCTGCAACTTTACCAAGTGGAAAATGGTACACCTGTACTTATGGAAACGGTATTTTTGTTGCACTTGGCGATGATAATGCTGGGAACCCTACTGCCTATTCAACCAACGGGACAACCTGGACTGCTGGTTCTGGTGCAACTGGGTCAGGAAAACAATTTACTGGTTCTGCTTACGGCAACGGAACGTTTGTTGCTACACAAGCTGATGGACTTACCGCTACTTATTATTACTCTACCAACGGCACGTCTTGGTCATCAGGAACAATGCCCTATACCAGTCCGTACTATTTTGTTACATACGGAAATGGTTATTTTGTAACTGCGGTTGCAAATACAAGCACTGGCGCCTATTCAACCAACGGCACAACGTGGACTGCCTCAACAATGCCAAGTTCCGATAACTGGAAATGCGGAGCGTATGGTAATGGTGTATTTTCTGTTTTAGGAGGTACAACTAATTCCACTAATGGCGCATACTACGCTTTTACAGCACTCACCCCAGTCGCCTACGGTATCTACAACGGCCCAACAGCCACTCACTAAGGAATATATATGGGAAATAGCGTTTATCCAGTTCCTTCAGCGGGGGCAAGTTACAGTTCGCAACCACCAGCCTCAGCCTCTAGCGTTCTGCTAGATGGACAGTTGGTCACGGCATCATCAATCACAACGAGCGTGACTGGCACTGGCGCACCCTGGCTTCTCTATGCCAACGGAGCAGGGCCAACAACTATAACTATTGCTGGTACTCCTTACACCGTTACTGCCGGTTCTACGGTTGGTACGTCTGCGTATACAGGTAGTCAGAGCGTTACTGTAAATGGACCTACTGCAGCACCCTCAACTTTTTCTGCTTCTACGATGCCTAGTAATTCTTACTGGAATAGTGTTATTTATGGTAACGGTTATTTTGTTGCTGTTCAACGGTCAGCAACAACCGCAGGCGCATATTCAACAAACGGTACAACGTGGACTGCCAGTACCATGCCTAGTTCTTCTAACTGGTACAGCGTCACTTACGGTAATGGAAAGTTTGTTGCGGTTGCAATTTCGACCTCTTCCGGAGCATACAGTACTAACGGTACAACGTGGACTGCTTCCACAATGTCGGCTTCTTCTGGTTGGTACGGCGTTACTTATGGCAACGGTTACTACGTTGCAGTAGCTAACAGCTCAACCGTCAGTGCATCTTCAACCGACGGAATTAACTGGACTGCTCGTACACTGCCAAATAGTAATAGTTGGGAAGCGGTTACTTACGGTAACGGTTACTTTGTTGCAGTTGCAGACAGTACAACAGTCGGTGCATATTCAACAAACGGAACTTCATGGACTGCTTCTACAATGCCTAGTGCCTCTTATTGGATTGGCGTTGGTTATGGAAACGGTTACTTTGTTGCAGTTGCTTACGGAACTACAACCGCCGGTGCATACTCAACAAACGGCACAACTTGGACTGCCAGCACTATGCCTAGTTCTTCTAACTGGACTGGCGTCACCTACGGTAATGGCTACTTTGTTGCTGTTGCAAATGGCACAACCGCCGGTGCATACAGTACGAACGCAACAACTTGGACTGCTTTAACAATGCCAAGTAGTTCTAACTGGTCTAGTGTTACATACGGAAACGGTTACTTTGTTGCAGTTTCTCAAACCACATCCGCAAGTGCTTACTACGCATTTCCATCACTCCCAGTCGCCTACGGTATCTACAACGGCGCAACGGTTAGGGCGTAATTATGGGTCAGTCAACATTCCCAGTACCAAGTTCAGGGTCATCAACCAGCACCGTTCTGCCGGTTAACGCTTCTAGCGTAATACTTGACGGAAGCCTTACGAGTGCTGGAACCTACACCACAACAGTCAACGGCAACGGTAGTCCGGCTTATCTTGTTGCCAGCGTAAATCCAGCCACAATTACAGTCGGTGGAACTGCATACTCAGTACCGGCTAACACTGTTGTTGCTTCTAAAGCTTTTGGCGCAAGTACAAGCGTTACCGTTGCTGCAAACGTAGCGTCATATTCAGGTGCACCAACAACTTTTACAAGTTCAACACTTTCTTCAAGTTTATATTGGAGAAGCGTTACTTTTGGTAACGGAACCTACGTTGCTGTAGGTTGTAGCAGTTCTAATACTGGCACAACCGCCGGTGCATATTCCACTGACGGAACCTCATGGACCGCTATGACAATGCCAAGTAGTTCCACTTGGTATGGAGTTGCTTACGGAAACAATGTTTTTGTAGCGGTTCAAGGCAACTCTAGTTCTTACGGAAACGCTAGCGCATATAGTGCAAACGGAATAACTTGGACTGCCGGAACAATGCCAAGTAATCAATTTTGGCAAAGAATAATTTACGTTTCAACACCCTCCTTTTCCGGATTTGTTGCAGGAGAAGCCGGTGGTTCTACTCAAGTGGCATATAGTACAGACGGCATTAATTGGGCCACAAGAAACACCACATATGCTATGAACGGTGGTGCACTGGCAACCAATGGTACGGTTATTGTACAAACCAATACAACTCAACAATATATTGATGTAATAACACCCGGTGCTACATGGTCAGATACTTCATATTTAGCATTTAACCAACAATTACAATGGACCGGTGTTGCATACGGTAACGGTATTTGGGTTGCTGTAAACAATGCAGCAAGCACGTCAGCAAGATACCTTACCGCCATAGACCCAACAAGTGCTCAATGGTCGGCTTCTACAATGCCTTCCCAGTATTTTAATAGCGTTGTTTACGGAGGTGGTTACTTTGTGGCCATTAGCACCAATAATAATGCTGCAACAACTGCCGGTGCGTATTCAACCAACGGTTCAACTTGGACTGCCTCAACTTTCCCAAGTGGTATTTGGAGGGCAATCTGTTACGGTTCTACGGGAAAATTTATGGCAGTAGCCGCAGACCCAAGCACCTCAGCAGCATATTTTCAACAATCAGCAAATTACGTTTTGCCTGTAAACTTCGGTATCTACGCAGGCCCAACAACGGTTAACTAAGGAATATATGACAAGCACTCAATATCCAGCACCTTCAACCGGCTCTTCAACCAGTACGATACTTCCAGTTAATGCTTCTTCCGTTCTTCTTGACGGTGAACTAACTACAGTTGGAACCTACACCACAACAGTTAACGGCAACGGTGGTATTGCGTACCTTACGGCTACGGACAACCCAGCCACAATTACAGTCGGTGGAACTGCATACTCGGTACCGGCTAACACCGTTGTTGCCTCTAAAGCGTTTGGGGCAAGCACAAGCGTTACGGTGGCTACGCCCTTCACAGGAATTCCCTCTGCTTTTACAGCAAGGTCAATGCCAAGTTCTGATTATTGGTCAAGCATTGCTTATGGTAATGGTTATTTTGTTGCAGTTGCTCAAAGCACAACCGCCGGTGCGTATTCAACAAACGGAACTTCTTGGTCAGCATCAACTATGCCTAGTTCTGCTTATTGGCAAAGCATTGCTTATGGTAATGGTTATTTTGTTGCAGTTGCAACTGGGCCTTCTACAAAAACCGCATACTCAACAAACGGAACCACTTGGACTGCTTCAACAATGCCAAGTAATCGTTCTTGGAATGGCGTTGCTTACGGTAACGGTTATTATGTTGCCATACAAGGTAATGCTTCAACCGCAGGTGCGTACAGCACAAATGGTACATCATGGACTGCATCTACTATGCCAAGTGCAGATTCTTGGATAGGCCTTTCATACGGTCTCATAGGTTCAACAGGATATTTTGTTTGTGGGTCTTACAATAATTCTGGAGATGCTGCGTATTCTACTAACGGAACGTCTTGGACATTATCCAATATTCCCAATTCTGCATTATGGTCTAATTCTGCTTTTGGGAATAATATATTTGTTATGGTTGGCAATAATTCTTATGGCTTTACGTATTCAACAAACGGAACATCTTGGTCAACTCCTGGTTCAATGCCAAGCACTCAAGCCTGGCAAAGCATTGCTTATGGTAATGGTTATTTTGTTGCAGTTGCAGTAAGTACGACAGCAGCAGCAAGGTCAATAAACGGAATAACATGGACTGCATCAACCATGCCAAGTTCTGATTCTTGGTCAAGCATTGCTTATGGTAATGGAACTTTTGCAACTGTTCAAAATGGAGGTTCTACAAATGCTGCTTCGTATTCATATACAACAGGTGCACTTCCTGTAAACTTCGGTATCTACGCAGGCCCAACAACAATTAACTAGACAAATACTAGACAAAACCGCATTTACATAGTATAATCAATATTAACCTTTAAGGAGAAACATATGTCAGACCAGACAACACCGCAGTACCCAACAGTTATCCCAGCCGGGGCAAAGACAGTAACAACACACGAAGGATGGACTCTTTCATACGCCGTGGACACAACTGCACCTTTTGCTATCAACGCATGGAACGTAACTGCACCATACCCAACTAACGAGCCTTTCTGGCACCAACCTCACGACCTTGATGGTAGTGACTGGGCAGACCAAAAGACCGCTCAAGCATTTGCTGACAAGTGGGTAGTTGACAACTTTGTCACACCACCAGCACCAGAATCTAACTAACACTTCCCCCGAAAGGGATTCAAGCGCAGTCCCCCATACACAATGGGGGATTTTGTGCTATCAAAAAACTATTAAAGGATAATTTATGGCACAATCCATATCACAAGAAGCAATCGGCGCTACCGGACTCCCTGGGGCTACGGCTGCATCACGTCACGCAGGTGCTACAACTTCGGGCGCACCTACGTCAGGCACGTTTGCGGTGGGCGACTTTATCGTTGACCAGTCTGGCGCTATGTACGTCTGCACAGTTGCCGGTACGCCTGGAACGTGGCAGTTGTCAGGTGTCTCGGTTAACGAGAACATTGCTGGAAAGAACTTTGTTATCAACGGTGGCATGGACATCTGGCAGAGAGGTACAACTTTTGCAACAGGTGGTGGATACACAGCCGATAGATGGTATTGCTACGCATCAGGAAACGCCGTTGCTGAAACACAAGTTGCTTCTGGTTTAACTGGATTTAAGTATGCTTTGCAAGTTCAAAGAAACTCCGGTCAAACATCAACTTCTGCTATTTACGCAACTCAATCAATAGAAACTCTTAATACTTTGCCTATGGCAGGTCAAATTGTAAATCTTTCTTTTTGGGCTAAATGTGGCGCAAATTATTCAGGAACAAGCAATCAACTTACTGTTCAATTAATTGCTGGGACAGGAACAGACCAAAATGTTATTTCGGGATTTACTGGTGCAACAGCATTATTTGGAAACACAGTCAATCTTTCAACATCATGGCAAAGATTTACGGTACAAACTAATTCATTTTTAACAGCCAGCGTTGCATCGACGTATACTCAACTTGGAATTAATTTTATTGAAGTACCAACAGGAACAGCCGGAGGAAACGACTGGTTTCAAATCACTGGCGTGCAACTAGAAATCGCTCCACAGGCAACACCATTCAGCCGAGCTGGTGGTTCTATCGGTGGTGAGTTGGCTCTGTGTCAGAGGTACTACCAGCGATTTACAACTTCTGCTGCAAATCAACCTATTGCTTCTAATGGACTTGGTTTAACTTCAGGTGCTATTGGTTGTTTTGGAAGTTTTCCTGTTCCCATGAGAATTGCTCCAACTTCTTTAGATTCTTCTAATGTCTCAATTTACGGACAAGTATCTGGTTCTTTAACTCAACAAAATGTAACTGCAGCATTAAACAATCCTTCTCCTGTTGCTTATGCAGCACTTCTTACTGGCTCAGGATTTACAGTTGGTTATGCTTACGCTGTTCTTGCTTCTACTTCTGGAGCAGGTTATTTAGGATTTTCGGCAGAACTCTAATGAACATAACAAACTTAACAATTACAAACTCTGACGGAACAACAACAGAGATGGTTGACATTGACTGGGGAAACGGCCAGCACACCTCAATGAGCAAAGCCACCTACGACGCACAACAGACAAGTCAGACAGACCAATGAACTGTATCCACTGCTCTCAATCAATTGCACGGTTTTAATTTTTAACACCAGCATCTAACTAAGTTTTACAAAAATCTAAGCAGGGCCCTTCTTTATTGAAGGGTCTTTTGCTGAACCTAATAAAGGACATACATGTCAGATTCAAGAGACACAATTGTTGCGTGGGCAAAATGGGCAGTAGCCAACCACGCACATTTTCACTACACCGAAGGACCACAACGCATGGAAGCATTGGGAACATTTCCAATTAAGTTTCCTGTCTTTGCCGACTGTTCGGCCGCTGTTACCCTTTGGTTCTGGCTTTCGGGCGCCGCAGACCCTAATGGCGGTACTGCATATAAAGGCAATCAATTTGGTCGTGAAGGTTACACCGGAACACTTTTTGGACACGGAACAAAAATTGACCCCGCACACGTTGTCCCGGGCGATGTTGTAATTTACGGAGCCAATCCAGGAGAGCACACAGCACTTGTTGTAGAGGTTCACGGAACAGATATTCTTACGGTGTCTCATGGTGAAGAAGGCGACCCAAGCCTAGTTTGGGTTAATGCACCAAAGGGACCAAATCCCCACAAATATGGTCACGATGGCCGTACCCCACAAACATTCCTTCGTTTCCCTACTGCAACAATAGGAACACTACATACACCTCCGGTTGCATAAAACCATGATTGCTACGTCCATTTTAGACGGAACCAATTTCTGGTTCAACTACATCGCAGCAATCGGTTTTGCATCTGCAACAATTTGGGGGGCTGTCACCTTTATCCACAGACGTTGGATTAGACAGGTTACCGAAATTGTTGGAAAAGAACTAGACGCCGAACTTACTAACAAAATCGCAGAAGAGGTAAAAGAAATTCACTACGAAACTCAATCAAACGGCGGTGGAAGCATGAAAGATTCACTTGCACGTATTGAGCGCAACCAAGAAGAGTTGCAACGTTACATACAAAAAGTTGACAAGGCGTTAGAACGCCACTTGGGCTATCACGAAGGGGCCAATGAATAAAGATGGCAAAGCACTGGGAATTCCATCCGTCCGTACGAACGGGCAAGGACAGGACCCTGGGGGAAAGAGCCGCAGACAGAATGCGGATGGGGATGGGAACTTGGACGTTTCTAATAACGTTCTTAATAGCAATGGCATTTTGGACTACAACAGGCGGTATGGGCTTTGACCCGGCACCGTTTTTTAGATTAAATCTCATTCTTTCAATGCTTGCGGGATTACAAGGTTCAGTCCTTTTAATCGCAGCAAAGCGTGCCGACAAAATATCGGCAGAACTACAAACATATCACCTTCAGGTAAGTCAAGACATGGCTCAAATGATGGAAGACCACCGAAAAATGTTACAGGAGTTATCTAAGTGATAGGCATTGCTTTACTTGCAGGAATCTGCATGATTATTCAAGACTCGCTTGCGGTCATTAAATATCAAGCAGCAGCAAGAAATCGCGGTGTAATTGTTGCGGGTGCAGATGTAATCATCTGGGTTTTCTCAATTACCTGCACAACCATTGCTGCTTTTGCACTTCACGGACACAGTATGTCAACCAAAATTGCTGTTGTTGTTTGTGTTTCAATTGCAAACGTTGTAGGAAATCTGCTTGGAACTTACCTTGGAAAAAGGTTTGTTAAAGACATAGAAGAAAACGCTCAAGATGCTCGTTTAAAAGCACTTGAAGACCGTGTAATTGTTTTAGAAAATAGAGGATAAATAATGGCTGAACGTTTTGCTGGATTTAGAGGTAAAGCTCCCGCAGAAAAAGTGGCAATGGGTACCCTTGAACACTACATCAAAGGTCCAATGTTTAACCCGCCACGTTCTCTCGACTATTCAAATAGAGTAAAAAATTACCCAATGGCACTTAACGACACTTATGGTGACTGCACCATTGCTGGAGTTATTCACATGCTTCAACTTGCTTACGCTGAACTTGGAGAGGAATTTTTATACCCAGGCGATGAAGCTGTAAAAGAAACATATTTTAAATTAAGTGACGGCGCTGATTCCGGACTTGTAGAACGTTCTGTTCTTCAAACATGGATGAAAGATGGTCTTTTTAATAACAAAATTTCTGCATACGCTCCAGTAAACATTAAAAACCGCAATGAAATGATGGCGGCAATTTACCTTTTTGGTTCTGTTTATCTTGGTGTAGAAATGCCACCAAACGCTGAGACACAATTTGAACAACACGAACCATGGCACATTGTTAATTTTCCAGAAGAACCTTCTGGTGGTCATTGTGTTATTGCTACTGGATACAATCGTTTTGGAATAGACATTATTACCTGGGGAGCAACTGAGTCTATGACTTGGGGTTGGTGGGAAGCCTATGGTTCAGAAGCCTGGGTTGTTATTCCCGAAATTTTTGTTGAAGCCGACCACGGCCCTGTATGGAACATTGACATACTTGCACTACAAGAGGACTTGAAATATCTTGACAACTGATATGCAACTACCGCAACACGGCGATGCCGTATTTGCTCATACTTCAAATACATATGGTTGGGTTATTCGTTTAGGTCAAGCAATCCGTTGGTGGAAATACCGTTCATGGAACCACATGGCTTACGTTGATTCTGTTGATGAAGACGGAACCATTTGGGTAATTCAAATGGCTCGTCGTTGTGAGCGAGTAAAAATTCAAGACGTTGCTCCAAAAGGACACGTCAAGATTATTACATGCCCACCAGAAGTAAATCGCGAAATGGCATCTGCATACGCAACTAAACAATTGGGAATTAAGTACGGCGTACTTACAATTATCAGCATTGCTGTAAATATTTTTATGCCAAACCCATTACGCCTTGACATTCGCAAAGAAGACACTCTTATTTGTTCCGCCCTTGTTGCAAGAGCATGGGAACACGGCGGTTGGGATTGCCCAGTTGACCCATTTCAAGTAACACCTGCTGAGTTTGACAAACTTCTTGGCGGCGGCGGGACACAAATTTATTAATGACCGAACCACACAATCAAAAAGTAACGCACAGTTACATGGTTCATTACCCAGAGCATCCTGAGCGCACCTCGGACCCTCATTACAAGGACTTTAATGCTTTCCGACGTAGAACGAAAGACACTGCTCAGTGTGTTATTGGTGCTCATCGCAATGACTTTAGTGAATGTTCTTTAGACAAACCTCTTGAACTTCACCACACTCACATTGAGTTTTCATTACAAAATGGTGTTGAACTTAAATGGCTTGAAATTGATTACCCAGGAGTAAGCGACCCCGACATTGTGGGTGCGTGGGTTGAATCGGCAGAAAATTTAATGTGGCTTTGTGAAGCACATCACAGAGGTCCGGGGGGCGTGCATGTAGCCGCTGCCGCAGACTTTGAAGCAGAAAAATATGTTCGTGGGTTAATTACCCGTTCCGTTTCCGAAAACAAGGAATAATAAATGGCTTATCCAGACAAGACTACGCCTCGCTCGTACGGTGGTTCAGTACCAGGCGCGTATATAACTTCAGACATACCTGATTATTACGCAACAAATCAAACTATAACTATTTCTAATGCCGCTGGTTGGTATGAAGTAGATGACACAGGTCAGGCAACCACGAACCCATTGGGTACTCGTGGTCCTTTCGTCATTGCTGTAAATCTTGGACAAGCCAATGAAGAAAAAATTCTTTGTTCGGCAATTAGCATTGCAGATTCTTTTATTACAGTTTGGACTGATGGTGTTTTAAATGGTCGTGGTTACGACGGCACTATTATTGCTCATCACTATCACCAAACAACACAAACAAAAAGTTCCGACACCTTTCACGTTTCTTCTGCCGTAGAAAGCCTTCAATTTAACGAAGGAATTATTGCTGCGCTTCAAGGTGGACAAGGTGGACAGGGCGCTCAGGGTTATCAAGGAGCGCAGGGTGCTGACGGTGCTCAGGGTCCTCAAGGTGCCCAGGGCGTTGGCACACAAGGCCCACAAGGAGTGCCAGGAACGGGCTCACAAGGTCCTCAGGGAGCACGGGGTGCAACTGGCACCGGAACACAAGGTTCGCAAGGAGCGCAAGGTGCACAGGGTGAACCAGGTACCGGTGGCGGTTCTCAAGGTCCGCAAGGTTATCAGGGTGCCGACGGTGCGCAAGGTCCTCAAGGAGATTTGGGGCCACAAGGTAACGACGGGGCACAGGGCACACAAGGTACCGTTGGTGCTTCATTCCCAACTTACTTAGCAGTAATTAATTCACCAGATGGAATTGCAACAGATGGAAGTTTTGTAAATCAAACTGCAACATTTACTGTTACTGATGGTCCAGACGCATATGTGTCTCCAAATCGTGTAACCCTTATTGTTAGTGGTGGGTCATGTTCTTACACGGGTTACATCTCAGATGTAATTCTTGGTGTTGGAACAACTACATTTCAAGTTTATATTGATGGCTACACAGGTACAAATAGTGGAGACCAAATTAATTGGTACATGTCTCTATCTGGTATTCAAGGTATTCAGGGCGCTCAAGGAAATGATGGCGCTCAAGGTAACGACGGTGCGCAAGGCACACAAGGAAACGATGGTTTACAAGGACCTCAAGGAAATAATGGGGCACAAGGTTTTCAAGGACAAGGGTTCACCTATCAAGGTGACTATGTATCTGGTTCAACTTACAATCCGTACGATGTCGTAACAGCCTCAGATGGTTCAACGTACATTACGGATGAATCAGGTCAACTTCCTGACCCAATTTTAAATACTGGCGATTGGTATTTGTTTACTTCTGCTGGTGCTCAAGGACCCCAAGGTGCTTCGGGCGGAGGCGGTGGCTCACAAGGTCCTCAAGGTGCCGATGGCGCACAGGGTCCTCAAGGAGATTTAGGTTTACAAGGCCCACAAGGTCTTACTGGTGACCCAGGAATATATGAATCAGACGACGGCGTTCCACCGGTTGATGAAAATATTCTTTGGCTTGATGAAACAGTTCCCGGAACTGGACCACAAGGTGACCAAGGTCCTCAAGGGCCGCAAGGCGTACAGGGTGCAATGGGATATCAGGGCTCTACCGGTGCGCAGGGCGCACAAGGTGCAAATGGTACCAATGGAACCCAAGGTTCTCAGGGAACACAAGGCAATCAAGGCGCTCGTGGTTATCAGGGTTCACAGGGGAACAATGGAACTCAAGGCCCTACGGGGGCACAAGGCTCAACTGGTGCTCAGGGTCCGCAAGGTTCACAAGGTAATCAGGGTGCAACTGGTGCACAAGGTGCACAAGGAAGCACTTATGGTTCATCTGCTGGTCAAGTAATTAGCATGACTATTTGGAACGCTAGCGAAATGGGATTTACTAGCAACTTTTCAACTAGTTCAACCACTTACTCCGCCATTGCTTCAAAAACATACACGCCAAAATCAAACAGTTCGTACATTTTTATTGAAGCATACGCTGTTTATAACTACGGCGGTGGTTCTCAGGCTGACGATTTCTATGTAAACCTCACTTGGAACGGCGCTGAAATTGGTTATACACATCAAATCTTTGTTGCTGCCTTAGGCGGAGGAACTAGAAGTGGTGTTTTGTTCCCAGTAGCAGGGCGTGTCACAAACGGAAGTACAACCGGATACACGCTTGCCGTTAATGGAAAACGTGGAACCGCAGATGACAACTTAGTAGTTCTTGCCGACGGTGCTTTTTACGTAAAAATTACAGAAATTGCAAGGTAGTAAAACGCAGTAATTGCAGTACAACCCAGTTAAATACTGGACATTTTGAAAACTTGTGATAAAATCACAACAGTTCTCATAGTAGTAACCCAAGTAGTAAAACACAAACACATAGCCAAAAGTGTTTGTTTCATCTCTCTTTCAAAGGAATTCACATGGCACAATTAAAGTATTGGAATGGGTCCGCTTGGGTTACCGCAGTAGTCGGTGCTCAAGGTTTCCAGGGTGACCAAGGTCCCCAAGGTAATCAAGGAACACAAGGTGACACTGGTTCGCAGGGTTCACAAGGTAATCAAGGAAGTCAAGGCTACCAGGGACCACAAGGTTCTAAGGGTGACCAGGGTAACCAAGGTAACCAGGGTTCAACCGGACCGCAAGGTTACCAAGGTAATCAAGGAAATGACGGACCTCAAGGGTTCCAGGGCGACCAAGGACCACAAGGTTTTCAAGGTGACCAAGGTAATCAGGGTTTTCAAGGAGACCAAGGACCACAAGGTAATCAAGGTTTCCAAGGACAAGGATTTGCCTATCAAGGCAACTGGGACCCAGGTACTACATACAATGCGTACGACGTTGTAACTTACTCCGACGGCTCAACTTACATTGCCAGCGACACAAACAAGAATAAAGAACCAGACACCAACTCGTCTGACTGGACTCTTTTTACCTCAGTTGGTTTACAAGGAACACAAGGTTTCCAAGGTGACCAGGGTACACAGGGTAATCAAGGTTTCCAAGGAGACCGTGGTTTTCAAGGATTCCAAGGTGAAAAGGGTTACCAGGGTTACCAAGGTTCACAGGGACAAGACGGAACACAAGGCTTCCAGGGAGACCAAGGAAATCAAGGCTTCCAGGGTGACCAGGGTCCACAAGGTTTTCAGGGCGACCAGGGTCCTCAAGGCTTCCAAGGCAACCAAGGACCTCAGGGTTATCAGGGATACCAAGGACAGTCTGACAAGTACGCTACAACAAGTTCAAGCGACTACACACTTGCTACTGGTTCTGGTGACATTACAGTTGCAGCAGGTCTTTCATACACACCTGGACAAGAAATTGTTATTGCCAACGACAGCACACACTATGTAGTTGCTACTGTTGACTCATACGACCCAGAAGGCGGAGCACTTGCCTTTACAGTTGGCACCACACCGGGTGACGTTGTTGGTTCTGGCGAATTCACATCATGGACAGTAAACCTTAACG
>Ga0208739_1000072_pt1 | contig 39172 bp, 56 predicted proteins | sample CryBogCBE27Jul09_FD_184566 | JGI IMG/M metagenome (GOLD analysis project Ga0208739, IMG submission 184566) | Freshwater microbial communities from Crystal Bog, Wisconsin, USA - CBE27Jul09 (SPAdes) (version 2) | ecosystem: Environmental > Aquatic > Freshwater > Lake | place: Crystal Bog... | reverse complement strand
AATCTTCGCAGGTGGTTATCTTATTGCTGATGCTACTAACACGAACTTCTAATTAGGAGTCGTTATGACCACGAGCAATACATATGCTTTCTCCCCAAGCTTAGGCGAACTTACAATTTATGCTTTCAACACAGCAGGAGTAAGGGCAACTGCCCTTACTCAAGAGCATATGGAATCGGCTCGTATGGCGACCAACTTAATGTTGTCTCGCTGGGCCAACCAAGGCGTTAATCTTTGGAAAGTAGAACTTGTGACGGTTAATCTTGTCACGGGTACTTCCACGTATAGCGTTGATCCAAATGTAGTCATGGTTTTGGATGCTTATGTTACGACGACCAACAGCGGACAGAATGTAGATCGCATTATTCTTCCAGTCAGCCGCACGGAATACGCTTCTTATCCAAATAAGACGCAGCAGGGGTTTCCCACCGTTTACTGGCTGGATAGGTTAATAAGCCCCACATTAACTGTTTGGCCCGTACCCAATACATCAACTGGCCCATCCACATTAAGTTACTATGCTGTCACGCAAGTCCAAGATTCCAACTTCACTGGTGGTCAAACTGTAGACATACCCTATCGTTGGCTAGAGGCGTTTGCCAATGGTTTAGCTTATCGGTTAGCCCGTATCTGGAATCCACCACTTACTCAAATGCTGAAACCAGAAGCTGACGAATCATACGCTATTGCCGCGCAACAGGATACAGAGTGGACTTCCATGTACGTCAGCCCTATGGTCTCCGGCTATTGGCGAAATTAAATGTTTTATGTTTATGAACATTGGAGAACTGATAGAGATGAATGCTTTTACGTTGGTAAAGGCAAAAACAATCGCGCCTATAATATGTCTAGGCGAAATCCCTATCATAAAGCAATAAGGGCAAAAGTTGAAAGAGAAGGATATGCTGTAGAAGTAAGGATAGTAGAATCTGGGCTTACTGAAGAAGCGGCATATAAGCTTGAGCAAGAAAGAATATTATTTTGGAGACAGGCTAATATAGAAATAGCTAATTTTACTGATGGAGGAGAAGGTTCTTCCGGTAAAAAATTTAGCCCTGAATCAATTCAAAAAATGAAAGATTCTTCAAAAAAAAGATGGGAAAACCCGTCTAACCGTTTACACGCGTCTAAGAAAACCAAAGAATTTATTGATTCCCATCCTGATTTTAAAATGATGATTTCGTCTTTAGCTAAAGGACGGAAACATACAGAAGAGCAAAAAGCAAAAATAAGTGCTGCTTTAAAAGGTAAAAAAAAATCTCCAGATCATATTGCCAAAGTTGCCGCTAAGCAAATAGGCAACAAAAAAGGTATGGGTAATAAAAGTCATACTGGATTAAAAATTTCTGAAGAAACAAGACAGAAAATGATACTTGCGCAAAAACTACGACGGGCCAATGAAAAGCAGGGGGCGTAAATGGGTTATGCTTCTCAAGCGGGGCGGGCAAGAACATCGTCTAAAAATCCGCAGGCGCATGCAATTTGCGACAAGTGTGGATTTCGTTATAACCACGTTGATTTGGCTTGGCAATTTGACTGGGGCGGCGCGTCGTTAATCAATAAGCGCATCCTTGTTTGCCAACCATGCAATGACATCCCGCAAAACCAGCTTCGCGCTATTGTCCTTCCTGCTGATCCAATTCCAGTGATGAACCCTCGCACTGAACCGTATGCGGCGGACGAGACGGATTATACCGTTACATCGCTTAACGCGACCACAGACCCAACGACTGGCTTGCAAGTTACAAATCCAACATTCCTAGTGGATGAAAATGGTAACAATGTAACAAGCCAGCCAATTGGGCCGCCTGTAGGATTGACGCAAGCCGCCATTATGCCGTTGCAGAACACTGTAACCTACGGCGTAACGCTTCCGGTCGTTTCTATGACCGCAAATGGCGGGACAATCATTACGGTAACATGCTCTGCTTCCACAGGGCTTAATACAAACGACCAAATTTCAGTCCAAGGCACAACTAAGGGAGCCGCGACTGATGGCTTCTATAGCGTAACCGTAAACACAGCGACGCAATTTACCTACACAGTTGCTCAAAACGTAGCTTCTGGTAGTATCTTGGGGTCTACAACACTGGTTAAAACTGCTATAGTTGGTGTGCCGTACAATTATTCGCAGATACCTCAGACAGGGCCGCTGGCATGAGCAACGTAACTATCCCAAATCTGCCGTCAGTCACGAGCCTTAGTGGGTCGTCTCAACTTCAGGTAGTTCAAAACGGTACATCTTACCGCGCTACAGCGCAGCAGATTGCTAACCTTAATGCTAATGGCGGAACGGTAACATCTGTTACGGCTCAATCGCCGCTTTCTGGCGGGACTATTACAACTACCGGAACAATTGGCCTTAACAATAACGGCGTTACCAATGATTATCTTGCCCAAATGGCTGCCTACACAATTAAGGGCAACAACACGGCGGGTTCTGCTCAACCGCAAGACTTAACTGCTGCGCAAGTCCGCTCATTAATTGGTGCGGGTACAATTTCTTCCCTTACCGCTGGGACGGGATTGACCACGTTAAGCACAAACCCACTAACGACATCTGGTACAATTTTAATTGATGTAACTGGCGTTACCTCTGGAACCTATGGAACTGCAACAGCCGTCCCGCAAATCACAATTAATGCACAGGGCCAGATAACATCTGCTTCTCGCGTAAATATTTTGATTCCAACAAGCCAAATCACTGGCCTTGGGACGATGGCAACGCAGAACGCCAATGCTGTTGCTATTACGGGCGGCACAATTAACCAAACCACGATTGGTGGAACAACTGCTGCGGCGGGTACGTTTACCAATCTTACTGCCACTGGTACGACCAATTTTAGCACTATTTCTTCCGGCACATGGCAAGGTACGCCTATTGCGGTTGCTTACGGCGGTACGGGCGCTACATCGGCATCGGCTGCGCGTACCAATCTTGGCGCGGCGGCTTCTGGCGCAAATAGCGATATTACATCCCTTTCTGGCCTGACCACGCCATTATCTGAAACGCAGGGCGGCACGGGCTATGGATCGTATACGACGGGTGACATTCTTTATGCTTCGTCATCTTCCACCTTGGCCCGTCTTAATGACGTGGCTACTGGCAATGCTCTTATTTCTGGAGGGGTCGGTGTTGCTCCGTCTTGGGGTAAAATTGGTCTTTCTACTCATGTGACGGGTACACTTGGCACGGCCAATGGCGGCACGGGTCTTACATCGTTCACTTCCGGTGGCGCTTTATATGCAACGTCTACATCTGCACTTACTACTGGCACATTGCCCGTAGCATCTGGTGGTACTGGGACAACGACATCCACGGGTACAGGTTCAGTGGTGTTGTCAAATTCGCCAACGCTTGCAACTCCAGCACTTGGGACGCCATCTGCGGCTATTCTTACCAATGCTACGGGTTTGCCGCTTACAACAGGTGTTACTGGTGTTCTTCCTGTTACCAATGGCGGAACGGGTGCTTCTACGCTTAGTGGCTATCTATTTGGTAACGGCACGGGCGCGGTTACGGCATCGGCTACCATCCCTAATGCCGGGCTAACCAATTCGTCTATTACGCTTGGAACGACATCTGTATCACTGGGTGCTACAGCGGCTACGTTGTCAGGTTTGACAACGGTTACAGTTACGCAAGACCCGGTTTCCGCGTTGCAGTTGTCCACCAAGCAGTATGTTGATGGTCAGGTTGCCTCAGTCAGCAATACCACATTCCATACTGCTGTTGGTTATGCAACCACCGCAGACCTTGGCACGGTAACATACAATAACGGCACATCTGGCGTTGGCGCTACAATTACAAACGCTGGCACACAGGCCGCATTGACGATTGACGGTTATACTTTCACCGCCACAGACGTTACAAATGCCACCCGCGTTCTGGTTAAAAACCAATCAAGTGGTCTGCAAAACGGTATTTACGTTGTCACCAACCAAGGCTCCGGTTCCACAAACTGGGTTCTTACCCGTTCCACGGACTTTAACACGGTTGGAACTGGTCCAAATTACATTGAAACGGGCGCTGCTGCATTTGTTTCTGGCGGCACAACATGGGGTTCAACCTCATGGGTTATGAACACAACTGGTACAATTACGGTTGGCTCTACCGCCCTTGTGTGGGTTCAGACATCTTCTTCCGGTAATATTACTGTATCTGCCCCAATCACTAAGACGGGCAATACAATTGGCCTAAGCACCGTTGGTATTTCGTTTGGCGGCACGGGCCAGACAACCGCATCTGCTGCGTTCAATGCCCTTTCGCCAATTACCACAACTGGCGATTTAATTATTGGAAACGGCACGAACAGTGCAACCCGTTTGGGCATTGGAACGGCTAATCAACTTCTGACATCCAACGGCACGACTGCCTCTTGGGTTAGCGGCATCAATGGCACGGTTGGCGCAACAACGCCTTCTACGGGTGCGTTTACCTATGTGACGGCCAATGGTTCGCTTGCCAGCGCATTATCTGCGGGTGCTTATAGTTACGGTACGCTTGGCTATAGCGATACGAATATCTTTGCGTCTTATACCAATAGCGTAAACACCTACAACGAAATGGTGCTTCAAAACACCAACTCTGGCAACGTGGCATCCACAAATTTCATTGTTTCCAACAACCTTGGTACGTCATCAACGTATTATGGCGAATTGGGGATGAATTCTTCAACATTTGCAGGATCGGGCGCATTTAACGCGCCTAATACTGTTTATCTTGATGCGACATCTGCTGACCTTGCCATTGGTACAACGACAAGCAATGCCATTCACTTTGTGGTAAATAACGGCGCAACGGATGCCATGACGATTGGCACAAGCGGCGCAATTACTGCGGGTGTTTGGAACGGCTCAACCATTGGTGTTGGCTACGGCGGCACTGGCACGACAACGGCATTTACCACTGGCTCTGTCGTATTTGCGGGTGCATCCGGCGTTTACAGCCAGAACAATGCCAAGTTCTTCTGGGATAACACCAATAATCGCTTGGGCATTAATACCGCTACGCCGCAGACGCAGTTGACGGTTGTTTCCAATACGCAAACGACCACGCCAACAGGTTCGCTTCCTGCCGGTACTGATTTGTATATTGTTGGCGCAAACGCCGCAAACACCCGTATTACGCAAGATGCTTATGGTACGGGGGCTTACGGTGCATATACGGCACGATCAGCCCGTGGTACGGCGGCTTCTCCAACGGCATCGCAATCAGGCGACTTCTTAGCGCAGTTTACTGCCCGTGGTTATGGCGCGACTGGATTTGCTACAGCATCTACAGGTTATCTTGCGATTACTGCTGCTGAAAACTTCACGGATACGGCACAAGGAACATACGCGTCTATCTTCACGACTGCTACAGGCGGCAACTCTGCGACTGAAGCATTTCGCTTTGGACCTGCGGGTCAGTTTGGTATTGGCGGGGCTACATACGGCACGTCCGGTCAGTTCTTAACGTCTGGTGGCGCGTCTGCCGCTCCATCTTGGACGACGGTAACGCTTGCAACCCTTGGCGGCGTTGTTCCTGTGGCCTCTGGCGGCACGAACATTACGTCCTACACAGTGGGCGATCTTCTGTACGCCTCTGCTTCTACAACGCTTTCAAAACTGGCTGACGTTGCTACCGGATCAGTTCTTGTGTCGGGCGGCGTTGGTGTTGCTCCTGCATGGTCTAATTCGCCTACGGTTACGGCTTTAACAACGGGCAGTGTCAGCAATAGCGGTAACGAGACGTTTACTGGAACTGGTGCGCGTATTCTTGGTGATTTTACCAATGCCACGATTACGAACCGCTTGGCTTTCCAGACAAGCACGACCAACAGCACGACAGGCATTTATGCTCTGCCTAACGGCACATCCACGGCTGCTTCTTGGCAAGCGACCAACGCCGCTGATCCTACCAACGCATCCAAGATTTTGATTGCGACGAACGGCTCCACGGACGTTCAGTTGGTGTCGGGTATTAACGGCACGGGTACGTATTTGCCATTGACGTTCTATACCAGCGGCGCAGAAAAAATGCGCTTGGATACGTCAGGCAATTTGGGGATTGGGACGACTTCGCCTTCTTATAAGTTAGATGTAGGATCAGGAAGCGGTCTTGTTGTTAATCGTATTAACGGCGGGGCAACCAATTCTGTTGACGGGTCCGCAACATATTATGCCAATAACGGAACTAACATTTTAGCAATAGGAAATTACAGTGCAATTGCTGGTGGAGCGTATTCTAACCAACCATATATTTATGGCGCGGTTGGCAACTTATTAACGCAATCTGCTGGCGCTTTAATATATAATACTGGTGGCAGTTCAGAACGTATGCGCATCGACTCCAGCGGCAACGTAGGTATTGGAACGACTTCGCCGGGTGCAAAACTGCAAGTGGGCGATGGTACGTCTTCTGTCCAATCATTGACCGTAGGATCAAGTTCTGGAACAGGTGGCGGCGCATACACGGCTGTAAAAAATGGCAGCACTTTTATTGCTGCATTAGGTAACTATTCAAATATTCTTGGTGGTGCGTATAGCGCATCTCCGGTTTTATATTTCAACGGAGGGCTTCAGTTTTCTGAAACTGGCACAGAGCGTATGCGCATAGACAGCAGCGGCAACGTAGGTATTGGGACTAGTTCGCCGGGGGCATATAAATTAAACGTCAACGGAAGTTTCTATCAATCTGGCGGTTATGCCTATCTTGCAGGGTTCAATTCTGCTGGCACAACATATCCAAATCAAAATATAGGATTAGCAGTTGCTAATAACTGGACAAACGGACAAGCAGAACAAGATATTTGGAACACTGCTGACCCATCAGTCTATACGAATACAGGTATTGGTTTTTACCAACTTGTAACATCTGCTTCTGCCCGTAATTTGATGTTTTTACATAATAACGGCAACGTAGGTATTGGGACGAGTTCGCCAGTTACAAAATTTAACGTATATGCTGGTAGAACAACTTTAAATGCAAACAATGAACCATACGCTTTACAATTAAATTATGGAACATCTCAAAATGGTCCATTTTTAGGTTCTCCAAGTGCTGATGCTTTTACTGTTTCTAGCAGCGGTGGCACAGAACGTATGCGTATCGACTCCTCCGGCAATCTGCTGGTGGGGACGACGACATCGCCTTCTGGCAGCGGTAATATTTCTACTTCAGGGTCTCATTTTGACAACCTTGGGAACGTCCGTAGCGCCCCAATCAATGCCAAAACATCTGCTTATACCTTACTTGCGACGGATAACGGACAAACTATATCAATCACTACTGGTGGCGTAACTGTTCCAAACTCTGTTATGTCAGCAGGTAACATTGTTACTATCTACAATAACTCAGGTAGCAGCCAAACCATTACTCAAGGCACGGGCGTAACAATGCAGTGGGCGGGACAATCCTCATCTACTACAGGTAACAGAACTCTTGGTTTGTACGGAATTTGCACAATCATCTTCATTACATCATCTAACGCGGTTATTTCTGGCGCAGGGCTGACGTAACATGACCATTATGCAGAGTTTTTTTACGACAGCGGGGAAGGTATTAGCCGCCCCCGGATCAAATTCTTATACTTCTGCCGGAAGTTATACTTGGACAGCACCTTCTAACGTATATTCTGTATCTGTCGTTGCAGTAGGCGGCGGCGGGTCTACTGTTACATCTAACGGTTCAACCGCCGTTGGCGGTGCAGGTGGTGGTGGGTTAGGATATATTAATAATTATTCCGTAACTCCCGGAAATAATTATACAGTTGTTGTTGGCGGGGCATCTGGGCAAAGTTATTTTGTTAACTCCTCAACAGTCGCTGGAAACGGTGGCGGAAACGGTTCCCTTGGCTCCAATGGTTCTGGCGGCGGTTATACTGGAACTGGCGGTGGTAATGGCGGCAGCGGCGGGGCAGCATCTGGTTGTGGAGGCGCTGGCGGCGGAGGCGCAGGGGGATATTCTGGCAACGGCGGCGGTGGCGCAAAATATGGCACTACATCCGGTTCAGGTTCTGGCGGAGGTGGCGGCGGCGGTTCAGGTCACGGCGGTGGCGGTGGCGTTGGTATTTTGGGGCAAGGATCAAATGGAAGCAACGCAGGAGGCTGTGGAGGCGCTGGTGGGGGTGGTTCTGGCGGAGGAGGAGGCACCTTCCCAACTGGCGCATGCAGTCGTAATGGTGGTGCTGGCGGCGCATATGGCGGAGGCGGGGGAGGCCCCCAAGTTAGTTCTTCTCCCAATGGTAATGCAGGAAGTGGCAGCGGTGGCGCTGTTCGTATTATGTGGCCCGGTTGTAAGCGTTCATTCCCATCTACTTGTGCGGGTAGCCCATAATGGATTTAGAACTTTATATTGAAGTTGATGAACAAGGTAATCCAGTAAATCACCCATTATTGGCAGAAAATTTACACGCCAATTATCCAGAGGGTATCCCCGATAAATATCAACCATTTAAACGGGTTTTAAAACCTTTTGATTATACAGGAAGTCCAAATGATTTCCCCACATATCAAAAAATAGATGGTATTTGGCAGGATGTTTGGGTAAACCCATAACTACAACGCATAAATAACGGGGGTTAAATGTCAGACGCTATAGAACCGTGGCACTATTTTACGTCTCCAATATACAATTTTAAAAAACCAGAATTTCTTAAATCAGCAACTGAAGTTTGCTTGGAAAAATTAAAAGAAATTAAAAAAACAACAAAAGTTAATGAAATATATCCATTATATAATACTGCGGCATTGCATACGGATGAAAGGTTAAAAGACCTTGTTGATTATACAGTGCAAATGGCTTGGAATATTTTAAATGACCAAGGATACAATATGGATTTGTATCAAATAAATATTTATGATTTTTGGTGTCAGGAGCATCATAAACATTCAAGTCATGAGAGACATATTCATAATTCTATTATTTCTGGTTTTTATTTTATAGATACTCCACCAGAAGGATGCCGTTTGGTTATCCATGAGCCACGTTCTGCAAAAGAATATGTAGGACTTATTGAACGGGATAATTCAAAGGCAACTTATGCCAGTAATATGATTAATTTTGTACCTGACCCGGGAACAATTATATTTACAAATTCATGGTTACCCCATTCATTTACTAAGAATGAATCAAAAAAACCATTTCGTATGATTCATTTTAATGTCGGTGTTATTTATTCTCCACCAATTGCAACAGTTATATAATGATAAATAAGTACGGCATCCGGTTCAACAAGTCCCGTGGTCAACCCGGTCGCGGGACGGAGGACCATGTCTGGCGGGTGTTTGAAAACGGCAAAGAGTACCTGTTTAAGCATCTGGATATACAGGTTCCCGTCAAAGATGAACGGGATGGCGGGGATTGGAATATTGTCTGCTTTGGTGTATTATCTATTGACAAGGAAACCTCCACCGCCATCATCCGGAATGCCTAATTATGAATGAGTATCAAAACCTTATAGATATAGGGGCGGCGATGGCCCTGACCGTGGCGGGATGGCTTTTGCGGGAACTTTGGGGCGCGGTAAAAGAACTACAACGGGACATCAGTAAACTGGAGGCGTCGCTTCCAAAAGAATACGTTCTTAAAGACGATTTAGATAAACGGATGGCCCATATTGAAGATATGTTCCAACGTATCTACGACAAACTTGACAATAAGGCGGACAAGCCATGAGTGTAACGACAAACCTTGCCCTTAACGAACCAGCGTATAATAGCACGTCCCCTACATGGGACCAACCGCTCAATTACAACGCTACCATTCTTGACCAGATGTATGGGAATACCACTGGCGTTTCCGTTAGCACTAGCGGGTCAACAACTTATACTAACATTACCGCACCCAGTTCTACAGCGGCGGGTTCTACGTCTCAAGCTATGCGATTTAATTTGACTGGTGCTTTGGCGGCGAATCAAAACGTACTTTTACCACAAGGCGTGGCAGGAATGTGGATTGTTAGCAATAACACTTCCGGCGCATATACGGTTTCAATTGGTTCAAATAACGGGAGTAATTCCGCCGCTGGAACTACGGTATCAGTACCTCAAGGGTATAGCAGCATTGTTTTCTGCGACGGAACTAACGTAAAATTATCGGACGATGGCATTCTTCAGGGCGGTAATATTGCAGGTAACTTAACCGTTGGCGGCAGCATTACAGCGGGTACAACTGTAAGCGATTCAATTGGTAATTTGCGAAATATTCCACAAAATTCCCAAACCACATCTTATGTATTGGTGGCTACTGACAACGGTAAATGCATCAATATAACAACGGGTGGTGTAACTGTTCCATCTGGTATCTTTAACGCGGGTCAAAATATCGTTATTTTTAATAATTCTAGTTCAAATCAAACAATTACGCAGGGAACTAGCACCACGCTTAGATTGGCTGGGACAACAAATACGGGCAATAGAACTATGCTTCCTTATGGATTGGCAACAATATTTTGTGTTGCATCCAATACATTTGTAGTTTCTGGCAGTGGCGTATATTAATGACTATTGTTGCATTAATTTCAGGAAATTCTGGACCAGATTTGCTAGTTTCACCTAGTGTTGGTGGCAATAGCACTTGGAATTTTGCATCACAAGGTAACTTTGTAATTTCCACGGCTGGCACTTACACGATAACCGTGACCAATACCTACAATAGATCGGTTAAAATGTGGGGTGGCGGGGGTGGAACTATACAAAGCGCCAATGGCGGGGGCGGCGGTTTCAGCACGGGCAACCTTTTATGGATAGCAAATTCAACTTTTGTTGTTGTTGTTGGCAGTGGCGCAAGTGGTAAAACACCGGGGTCATATGGCGGTGGTGGCACTGGGGGCGGCGGTAACGGCGTATCTGGCGGCGGTGGTGGAGGATATACTGGGTTATTTTCAAATAGCGTTTCATTTGCCAATGCAGTCGCATTAGCTGGCGGTGGTGGCGGTGTGTTTATTTACCAAGGAGGTTATACTTCCGGAGTTGGTGGCGCTGGTGGTGGCACTTCAGGGCAAGATGGAAGTTCAGATATTCATGGTGCAAGAGGATATGGCGGGACACAATCCGCAGGTGGAGCAGCAGGAACACCTTTTGATGGTCAAAACGTAAATCCAACTTCAGGTTCCGCTCTTCAAGGTGGAAATGGTGGTAGCGCCTTTAATAGTGACTGGGTAGGTGGTGGCGCGGGTGGCGGCGGATACTACGGCGGCGGCGGTGGTGCAGGTGGCGGTGCTTCATCTGGCTCTGGCGGCGGCGGTTCTGGCTACATAGGTGGATTATCAAGCGCAACTACAACAACAGGTTCTGGTAGCACACCTGCCAATTCGTCTGATTCTGACCGGGGAAGTTCTGGAAATTCACAAACGGATGGAAGGTTTATAATTGTTGCATGATTACGTACACATGGTCCTTTCCTCAATTTATAGTGAACCCAGTTTCTGAAGGCCTGACTAATGTGGTTACGGCCATTAATTGGGTATGCACGGGAACGGATGGCACTGTCACATCATCTGCATCTGGTACGGCTAATTTAGGTTCGCCAAACCCAGCAGAATTCGTTCCATATGCTGACATTACTCAAGAAATGGCCTATCAATGGGTTGCGGGTTGTATTAGTATGCCCGGCGTTGAGGCGCAAATTGCTTCACAAATTAACCTATTAAGTGAAACAACGTCACAAACCCAACAACCACCATTCTAAGAGGATTCAATGGAAAATCTTGAACTTGACCTTAAACTTACCGTTGCTCACGTTAACACTGTGCTTAAGCATCTTGGTGCTGGCGTCTATGCTGAAGTTGCTGATCTTATTAATCTCCTACATGGTCAGGCAAAGCCTCAAGTTGAAGCTGCAGCTGTTGCGCCTATTGCGGCGGAATCAGAGCCGGAAAATACACCTGCTGAATAATATGGACTAAGTATGGACCCGTTTACCCTCATCGCTGGCGCGACTGCAATCTATAATAGCATCAAGTCCGCCGTCGATGCAGGGCAGGACGTAATGGAAACTGCAGAAAAAGTGGGCAATCTTTTCAGTAAGGTTGCCCAAATTGTTACTATTGCGTCTACACCACGCAAAAAGAAAATGTTCCAAAGCCAAGCTGAATTTGAAGCTGAGGCGGTTAAGATTTACGCCGCTAAAGCTAAGGCCCAGCAGATGCAGTTAGACGTTAAAAATATGTTTGTGGGGCAGTATGGCCCTGCCGCATGGGAAGGTATTCAACGGTCAGTCATTGAGATGCGGAAGGAAGCTGCCCGTCAAGCTGCGGCTGCCTTGAAGGAACAGGAAGAAAACCGCAAGGATTTGATTATGGTTAGCAGTATTGTAGGTTTTCTGGTATTAGGCATTGGTGCGATTGGCTTATATCTTATGTTAACGGTGAAATAACATGGACATTCTTAAAACTTTTGGACCATTACTTGGTTCAGTTGCTCCTACTATTGCGACGGCTCTAGGCGGCCCAGTGGCAGGTATGGCAGTTAAAGCCATTTCCAGTGCTTTATTTGGGCATCAAGATGGAACAGAGGACGACATTATGTCGGCTTTGGCTAATCCAAATGGCGACCAATTAGCCGCTCTCAAAAAGATTGACGCAGATTTTAAGGTTCAAATGAAATCTTTGGACATTGATCTGGAGCGGATTTCTGAACAGGACCGTGATTCAGCCCGTCAAATGCAGATTGCAACGCGGGATTGGATTCCTCGTGTTTTGGCTGTTGGTGTGACAATCGGGTTCTTTGGCATCATTGCCTACATTTTACATTTTGGCCTTCCAGCTACGGGTGGTGAAGCACTTCTTATGCTTATTGGGACGCTTGGAACTGCTTGGACTGGCGTTATGGGATTTTATTTTGGCTCTTCTGCTGGTTCGAAACAAAAGACTGATGCGCTTACGGCTTCTTTGGGGAACAAACAGTGAACGGTAATTTTGAACAATGTTTAGCCCTCGTTCTTAAATCTGAAGGTGGGTATACGGATAATCCCAAAGACCCCGGCGGTCGTACAAACCTTGGCGTAACGCAAAAAGTTTGGGAATCTTGGGTAAAGCGAGATGTTACTGAAGCTGAAATGAAGGCGTTAGGGCCGCAGGACGTGGCTCCTTTGTATAAGACTAATTATTGGGATAAGATCAGTGGCGACTCACTTCCTCTTGGCATTGACTATGCCACTTTTGATATGGCTGTTAATAGTGGGGTAGGCCGTGCGGCGAAAACCCTTCAGCAGGTACTTGGTGTTGGTGCGGACGGACAAATCGGCCAAGCCACAATTAGTGCTTGTGAAGCGGCTAACGCTCGTGAAGTTGCTACGGGAGTCTGTGAAGCAAGACTAGCCTTTTTGCAAAGTTTGCCCACGTATGGTACGTTTGGCAAAGGTTGGTCAAATAGAGTTGCGGCGGTAGAAAAGGCTGCCTTTGACATGGCATCGTAGGATTAAGTTATGGCCTTAACATACTCAAGTTACGTGCAGCAAATTAGCACAATGGCCGTCATTCCGTCCAATGATACCAATTTCACGATTATTTTGCCTCAAATGATCAGCTACGCAGAATTGCGTATGCAGCGTGATTTGGATTTTCTTTCTACCCAAATTAGCACGACAGCTTATTCCTTTACCTCCAACAACAATACGTTAACTTTACCTACGTCGCAGTTTATTGTACCGCAGACGTTTGAAGTAGTTAATTCCGGTGTTTCTTCACCGCTATTGCCAGTTACTAAAGAATTTATACAGAATGTTTACGGATCAGGTTCTACGACAGGCTTACCTCAGTATTTTGCTGTTTATGGGGGCGATACTGCTACTACAGGTAATACTAGCCAATATATGATTGTGGGGCCAACGCCTGACAGTAATTACGGCACGATCATTACTGGCACTGTCCGTTCTGCGCCGCTTTCTGCCACAAACACGACAACTTACATTTCAACTTACCTGCCAGATATGTTTATCATGGCGAGTATGATTTACATCTCCGCTTTCCAACGTAACTTTGGGCGCATTAACGACGACCCACAAATGGCCCAGACCTACGAAAGCCAGTATCAGGCTTTGAAAGCCAGTGCGTTGGTTGAAGAGAATCGCAAAAAATATGAGGCTGCTGCTTGGTCGTCTTACTCACCTGCCCCCGCCGCTTCGCCAACTAGGGGTTAATCATGCCCTTTGGTACGATCAAACTTAAACCCGGCGTTGATACTAACGTCACCCCAACCTTAAATGAAGCGGCGTATTCTTCTTCGCAATTGATTCGCTTTTTGCCAGAGCGGAACGGATTTGGATTGGCCCAAAAGCTTGGCGGCTGGGTGGCGTATTATAATTCAGCTATTGGTTCCGCGATTCGCGCACTTAAGGGTTGGGCTGATCTTAATGCCATCAACCATCTTGGGATTGGAGCAGAATCGTCCCTTAATGTTTTGACAGGGAACAACCTTGTTAACATTACACCACAAAATAGCGTCACCAATACTGCTCCGGTATTCTCAACCACATCTGGTTCAAAAGTTGTTAACGTAACGGATTCCAACATTACTGCATCGGTTCTGGACTACGTTGATTATATAACACCCGTATCTGTTGGCGGGATTGTTTTATCGGGGCCGTATCAATTATTAACTGCCGCGGGAACAACCTATTCTATTACAGCGGCAAGTGCTGCAACTTCAACAGCCAATACTTCCACAAACACGACAGCTGGGTCATTTGTGGTGGGAAACACCTATCAAATTGTGACTGTTGGCACAACTGACTACACCTTAATTGGCGCGTCAGCTAACACGGTAGGTATTATATTTAATGCCACAGGTGTTGGTTCTGGTACGGGTACAGCTAAATTAGTTGGCGTACCTGCATTCCAAACGACCAATGGGCAGTCTACGGTTACATGTTACCTTGATAACCACGGATATTCCGTAGGTTCCACGTTTTATGTTGGTGTTTCTACGACCGTTGGGGGTGTTACACTTTTTGGTTTGTACACCATTTTAACAGTTCCAAGCGCAAGTTCATTTACTTTTGCCGCAGCTAACACAGCAACATCTTCTGCTGGCCCCACGGCAGAAAATAGCGGCAATGTGCAATCCAATTTTTACATTGCCATCGGCCCCCAACCCACGGGTACTGGGTTTGGCGTTGGCGGATTTGGTACAGGAGGCTTTGGCGTTGGTTCAACTCAACCGTCTGTTCCCGGCACAGCAATCACTGCGACAGATTGGACCTTAGATAACTTTGGTTCGTATCTAGTTGCATGTCCTGCAGGTGGCGCAATCTATTATTACGATCCTAACGGCCAATTGCAAAATGCTCAGATTGTGGGTGGCAGTGGCCCGCTCGTTAATTCTGGCATTTTTGTCGCCATGCCTCAACGACAGATTGTAGCTTACGGTTCTTCGTTTAACCTACAGGCAGACCCTATGCTTGTCAGGTGGTGTGACGTTGGCGATTTTACCAATTGGATAGCTTCGTCAACCAACCAAGCTGGTTCATATCGCATCCCTACAGGTTCTAAGATTGTGGCGGGTATTCAAGGGCCGCAACAGGGATTGCTTTGGACTGACTTAGACCTTTGGGCCATGCAATATGTTGGAACGCCGTTTATTTACAGCTTCAATAAGATTGGTTCTAATTGCGGAGCGGTATCACGACATTGCGTTGGTCAGCTAAATGGCGCTGTGTACTGGATGTCCCAAAGGCAGTTTTTCATGAGCATGGGTTCAGGCCCACAGCCAATACCATGCCCAATCTTTGACGTGATTTTTCAAAACATTAACCAAAATTATTTGAGCAAAGTAGCTTGTGGCGTTAACAGCCAATTTAACGAGATTACGTGGTATTATCCATCTTCCTCGTCCACTGAAAACGATAGCTACGTTAAGTATAACGTGCAAACTCAACAGTGGGATTTTGGCACACTAGGCAGAACTGCGTGGATTGACCAATCCGTCCTTGGCCCACCAATTGGCGCGGGTAGCGACACATATATTTATCAGCATGAAAAGGGCAATGATGCCGCCAGTGGAACAACAACCACGGCCATGTTGTCGTCATTCCAGACAGGTTATTTCCAATTGGCTGAAGGCGAAAACTTGGTTTTTGTGGATCAAATTTGGCCGGACATGAAGTGGGGTACGTACAGCGGCAACCAAAATGCTACTGTTTACTTAACCATCTACTATACCAACTACGCCACTGACACAGCCACCTCGCCGTCAACCAGTTACTATTCTGGTTCCCCGTCTAACACGGTCAGTTCAGTAACATTCCCCATGACGCAATCCACGGAATACATTTCGTGCCGGATTAGGGCGCGTTTCATGGCATTTTCACTATCATCGCAAGACGTTGGTACATTCTGGCGTTTGGGTGGCGTTAAGTATCGTTTTCAGGTAGACGGCAAATTTTAATAGGAGGCTACCATCGCATCTTTAGACGACATCCTTTCCACGCAGAAAAACGGCGTTATTGGCATTAACTCTTATGTTACCGCCATAAATACCCATGCTGGTTTTTATAACAGCAAGGAAGTATCGACTGCATCAGTGATCAAATCGTCGTCAGGTTGGTTGGCTACAGTAAGCGTTATTGTGGCAGGTTCCACGCAGGGTTATATTTATGACGCAACGTCTGCCGCATCGGGTAGCCGCATTTATGCCGTCCCCAATACAATTGGCATTTATCAAGTCCAAGTTCCATTTGCGACGGGTCTATACTTCTCCCCCGGCACAGGTTCCATTATTGCAGTAGGATATTCGTGATGCCACTCAAGCACGGTTCATCTCAAGCTACTATCAGCAAGAATATAAGCGAAATGTCCCGCTCAGGTTATCCGCATGACCAAGCTGTGGCGGCTGCATTAAATATTGCCCGTTCAGGAAAAGCACATGGAGGAAATTCGCATGGAAATGGGCGTAATATTATCCATACTGGTCCTATCCATAGCCCCGTGGCTGGTCGCACAGACCATCTTCCTATGCATGTACCCGCCGGAGCCTATGTCATTCCTGCTGAAGAAGTGGCTTATATCGGCGAAGGAAACACTCTCGCTGGCTTCAAAGCGATTGATGCGTGGGTAGAGAAATACCATGACCCCCATTTTACAAATGTTGGCGAGCCTGTGCCTATTGTTGCTGCTGGCGGAGAGTACGTTGTTCGCCCGTCAGCGGTAGCGGGTCTTGGCGATGGCGACCTTGCCAAGGGCCACCGCATCCTTGACCAATATGTTATGAAATTACGCAAGAAGCATATCAAGACCCTCCAAAAACTTCCCGGCCCCAAAAAGGATTAACATGGACTCAGGATTTAAAAAACAACGCATCCGTCTTTCCAAAAGCGCCCGCAAGCGCATGCCAAAGTACGAGCGCGTCACAACAGAGCCACTTGTCAGGACGGCACAGCCAGACGACGAGGAAGGCATTATGGTTTTAGCGCGCCTGATTCACAAAGAGATTGGCATGTTCAATCTTAACGAAGACAAAGTGCGCAATATGATACGTCCGCTTCTTTACAAACACCTTGGTATTATTGGGGTTGTAGGTAAAAAAGACGAATTAGAGGCAATGATTCTGCTTCGCGTAGCCACAAACTGGTATTCAGACACGCCTTTCCTTGAAGAAATGTCTGTATTTGTGCGGCCAGAATACAGAAATGCAACTATTTCCCGCGTCCATAAAATGATAGAATTTGCCAAGAAGGCGGCTGATGGCTTGGACTTGCCCCTAATGATTGGGGTTTTGTCAAATCAGAGAACAAATGCTAAAGTAGAGTTGTATGAAAAACACTTTGGCATGCCCGCTGGTGCTTTCTTCATTTACGGGGCAAAGACCGGACAGCCTGAAGAGGCTGAATTGACTGCTTAAGGAGACGACCAGTGTGTGGTTCTAAGGGTACATCAACAACCAGTTCTACATTCACGCCTCCGGCAAACGTGCAGGCCAACTATGACTATTTGGCCAACCAAGCCAAGTCTGTGGCGGCGACACCTTTCCAGCAGTATCAAGGTGAAATGGTTGCGGGCCTTACCCCCACACAGGAAGCGGGCATTCAGAACGTCAATGCCTCCGCTGGCTTGGCTCAGCCATACTACGGTGCAGGTGCGGGCTACGTGCAGCAAGCCGCCACACCATTTGGTCAACAACAGCTTAATCAGTATATGTCGCCATATATTAATGACGTTGTATCCCAGACAATGGCTAACTTGGGCGAAACCAATGCCCAACAACAGCAGCAATTGTTGGGCAATGCCATTAGTCAGGGCGCCTTTGGTGGCGACCGTGCGGGAATTGCGCAAGCTGAATTGGCTCGCCAGCAAAACCTTGCGACGGGACAGACATTAGCTAACGTCTTACAAGGCGGTTACGGCCAAGCATTAGGACAGTTTAACGCAGACCAGACCCGTGCTTTGCAAGCAGGTTCCACATTGGGTCAACTAGGGGCAGGCGCACAGGCTGCGGGCTTGCAGGGTGCGCAGGCACAGCTTGGCGCGGGTGCGCAACAGCAGGCAGTACAGCAAGCGCAGGACGTTGCGAATCAGCAGCAGTTCCAAGCCGCTCAAGCTTATCCATTTCAGACAACGCAATTCCTTGGAAATATGTTGCTTGGCATCGGTGGCCAATCTGGAGGAACGGCACTTACGTCTACGCCGGGTCCAAATATTGGGTCGCAGATTCTTGGTGGCCTTACCACGTTGGCTTCTATTCCTTGGGGTTCTGATGAACGTCTTAAGGAAAATATGGAGCCTGTTGGCGAGACATATGACGGCCAAAAGATTTACAAGTTTAACTACAAGAATGACGGCCACACCATGCTTGGCCTAAGTGCGCAGGAAGTTGAGAAACATCACCCTGATGCGGTCCACAAGGACGGCGAGGGCATGCGTATGGTTGACTACGAGAAGGCAGTTAACCACGCCGCTCAACGGGGCCACTTTGCGCATGGTGGAATTCCTGATTGGATGGGCGGCGCAGTTGGCGCAGATGGTCTTGGCCGTGCGCATTACGCATTGGAAGGTTCTGTTCCGTATTCAGAACAACCATCTGGAGGCTCCACAAAGCCATTAACTTTGGCTGACGTGATGCGCGTTTCTCAAGCTATTCTTGGAGAAAAACCCGGCGGTAAAACAAATATTCCACAAGCACCAAAACCCCAAGAGGACGGTGGCTTGATGGATGTGGCCAAGCAATTGGCCAATGCCACACCAGAGCAACGTGCCAATATGAGGGCTAACGCTGGCAAACTTGGACTTGGAACCGCTAATGTGCAAGACGTTTTAGGCACCCCCGGCCAGCGTGTTGGCGATGTTGGTGGTTTATATTCTGCACCAATTGGCCCCTTGCAACAATTTGCATCTGGTGGTGTTGTTGGACGGCATAAATATGCAACTGATGGTTCTGTTCAAGCACCCGCCCAAGGCGCGCAAACGACTGACCAACCACAATCTTTATTTGAGCGTGTGTCGGGCCAACCTTTGTCAGACAATGCCCGCATGGGCCTCCTAGCCGCCGGATTGGGTATGCTTAGCAGCAAGTCTCCATTCTTTGGCGTGGGTGTTGGCGAGGGTGCCACGGCAGGCCTTGGCACGTACTATAATGCGCTTGCAAACCAACGCGCCTATGAAAATCAACTTGCCCAAAAGGCATTGGAAGAACGTAAAGTACAGGTCGAAGAAAAAGGTTTGGGTTATAGAGGCATCGAGGCAAATATTGCGTTGCAAAATGCGGATCAAACTTTGCTTGCTAATTTAATGCAACGCGCTCAAGCTTATTTAACTGTTCCGGGCGGGAAAGTTCCTCCCGATTTACAGTCACAAATTGACGCCATTAATACGCGAATGTTTAATCGTTCCGGTGGCGTTGGTGCTGCAAGCACATCCACACCCATATCTGGCGGTTTAGTTTCTCCCCCAACTAATGCGGTGTTGCGACAAGCCCCTGCCCCAGCCGCTACCGTCCCCGCGGTATCACCGGATCAAAGTGCCGTTTCTGGCGCACCAGCTACAGTAAAAGCTGAACCTGCTCCTGCGGCGCCCGCTGTTTCTACGACGGCAACAACCAAAGAACAACCTCAACCATCTTCTACCACTGCGCCACAACCTCAGCCAGATCAACAGAAACCAAAATCTAAGTGGGGTTTACCGGACGAAATGGACCCAGATGTTTTGGAAGCTGACGCACGAAATGATGCTGCGTTGGGTTATGGTACTATTGCCGCTCAAAAACAAGCTAAAGCAGACGCAAACCGTAAAATGCTTACGGAGCAAGGTGGTTTATATGTAAATGGTCAATTCCAATCTGTTCCGGGTTGGATTGAAAATAAAGCTAATCAAGCGGCAACTGCTGAAGGTTATAAATCTATGATAACCAACGATCAGGCGGAAGCAAAAAATTATACTGCTCGTGTGAATGTTGAAAATCGTATTTCTTCAATGCTTGATATTTTGCATGATTTTCAAACTGGTGCATTTGCAACACAAAGAAACGAACTTGTCCGTAAAATGGAAGACCTTGGGTTTAAAGTTCCAAAATCAGCTCAAATTGATCCAACTGCATATTTAGAATTTATGAAAGATTCCTACGCTCAATTATTTGAAAGTGCAAAAGCCCTTGGTGGACGTATTCTTGTTTCTGAATTATCTGGCTTGCAAAAATCGGGTGCCAGCGTTGGCAATCCTCCTGAAGCCAATGCTTACATTTTAACTCGCGCTCTTGGTGCATTGAAATATCAAGATCAACTTACTCAAGAATATAATCAATGGCGTCAATCTGACCAAGGAAAAATTGCCACTTCAACGCTTGGTTTTGATTTAACTCATGCTGATGAAAACAAAATGCGGGCATTCCAAAAGGAGGTTGCCCGCCATGTTACTTATGAGGGTCAAAAAATTCCAGAGACAGCTGATCAATTGGTTCATGGGCAGAGATATAGATACAATGGACAAGATTTGTATTGGAACAAAAATTTAAAAGACCCAAGCGGCAATCTTGGTTCGTTTGATAAAGTTGATCCATTAGCGGGTGGTGCAAATGGCTAATGAAACCGTAGGAATTCCTTTTATTGGACCAAGACAAACTCCAAAAACAGAAAATACACCGATCCCAACGGGCGGTGAAAAAACTGGTATTGCTTTCAAGCCTTTGCAACCAGTTACAGAAAGTGAAGCAATTGCGCGCGGGATGGGGGCTGGATTATCATTAAATCAATTACCTCAAGCTACGGCTCTTGGTGCCGCCGGAAGCGCAGATGAAGATGGCGAGGTAACAAGTTATATACATCCAAGCCAAATAATTTCTGGGGCAATAAAAATGGGTTTGGAAAAACTTGCGCCCAGTTATTTTGGTGACAATGCCACTAAGACTTATGAGCAAGGAATAGAAGCAGAAAAGGCCAGACAAAAAGAAGTTCATGAAGCCTACCCAACGACATATGCTCTTTCTAATATTGCGGGTGCTACTATCAATCCCATAAATAAACTTATTCCCGCCCCTGTTGGTGGCGCGGGGTTTGTTTCAAATGCGACGCGAGCCGCAGTTCCATCGGCAGCCATAGGTGCAATTGAAGGTTCAGGCGAGGGTGACACTTGGTCTGAAAAGGGTAAAAATGCCATTTATGGCGCTATCGGTGGCGGAACCGTTGGTGGTTTATTGGGTGGTATTTTTGGACAGTTTGTTCCTAAACCGTCAGCGACATTACCTGCATCGGCTCCAAGTGCCAGTGATGTAGCGTCTGCTGCTGAACGCCTTGGAGTGTCTGTTCCTAAAGTTGTTGCGTCTGAAAGTCCCGGTTTAATTACAGCGGCGGGTACTGCGGCAGAAATTCCTTTTGTGGGAACACCTTTAAAAGAAGCTGCAAAAGCAACTACAGAACAATTAGGCCAAAAAATTACTGAATTGGCTGGCGGAGAAACACGAGCAAGTGCGGGTGCTGAAGCAAAAAATGCATTGGAAGGTTGGATTGGTCAAGGATCAAAAGATTTAGTAAATAAAGGTTACGACGCAATTGATTCTTTAATAACCAATCCAGCGACATTAACTGATTTATCTAAAACACGGACCATTGCTCAAAGCATACAAGATGAGTTAGGTGCGGCAAATATTGAAGGTTGGGACCCCGCAGTTCAACAAGTTTTGGCTGCGGCGACAAATCCAGAAGGATTAACTTATAAAGGTATTAAAACCCTTAGGACCACTATCGGTAATGCACTTGATAACCCCACAGACGTAATGAAAAGTGCGCAACCAAGTTTGCGTAGGCTTTATGGTGCGTTAACAAATGATCTTGAAACCGCAATTAAAAACAGTGGCGGTCAAGATGCTTTTGATGCCTTTAATTCTGCAAATAGTTTGGCAACAAAAATAGCAGCAAATCGCGAAGCATTGGAAAAAGTCACAGGTGTTAACACTACAGTAAATGGTGGTGAAGCTATTTTTAATAAGTTAATGAATTATGCAAGTGCGGGAAAAGGCGCCGATATTGCTCGTCTGAAACTTGCTCAACAAGTTACACCGCCTGAAGTTTGGGATAAAATTTCGCAAGGAGCGATTGATGCATTAAGTCGCGATTCTGGCAACGTGTCCAACATTGGAAATTTCTTCAAAAATTATAGCAAATTATCTGACGAAGGTAGAGATGTTCTTTTTGGAACTAATTCTTCGAATCCTGCAATGCGTAATGCATTGGATGATTTTGCAACGATTACATCACGAATAGATAGACTGAATGCCATCTCAGGAAAAGAAACTGGCAATGTAGGGAAAACAGGAATTGGTGCAGCAGAATTATTAGCTTTGGCTTATGCGCCATTTAAAACTGCTATTGGGGTTGGTACGGGACGAATTTTTTCAGAAGTAATGTCGCGTCCAGTTACGTCTCAATCAGTTCAAAATTGGGCCACGGCTTACGAAAGATTTTTACGTACTCCAACTCAAGCTACAGCAAATGCTTTTGGTGCCGCAACTAAAAGTATGGCAACAATGGTTGGTGGGGAATATGGCGTCCCAAGTACAGATAATGTGATTAATGCCGTTATAGCAGCTAATGAAACGGGAAAGGCCGCTGCCTATCTTTACAATTGGGCTGCCGGAGAAAAAGAAAACGAAAAACGATCCGGCGAATTTAAAGGTCAGAGTCAAAGTGATATTTTTTCAGGTCAGCAGGGACAAGCATTAGGTGGTCGCATTGAACGTGCAACTGGTGGTTCTGTCATTGACAAGAAAGCTGACGCCCTCGTCAATGAAACATTGCGCAACAGGAAACTTTACTCTGATCACACTGAACACATGCTAAGCATGCCTGACGATGCCATTGTGCAGGCTCTTAACATCGCCAAGCAGTTCGCAGCTTAATACTTTTTAGATGCCTTGAGTACGCGCCGTGGGTAGCGGTTCTTGCTGGATGTTGATCCATTGTAGCAACCAAGCATGAGTGTCACGTCATGATACTTGTCTTGGCAGTACTGGAGGTAACGCATCCCGTATTCAAGATTGTTTTCAGGTGCCATCAGTTCAGTTAGGTTTCCCTTAAATCCCATAGCCTTCGCAGTAGCCACACGGACCTGCATCAATCCATAGTTACCATCTTTTGAGGCTGTGGGTTTAAACGTGCTTTCCACGTCAATGAGACCAAGCGCAATTTCTGGGCTTATGTCATGGGAAATCGCTGCCGCACGAATCATTTCATGCAGGGGCGATTCTGCTGTTTTACCAACGGTCTCGCACCCTACCGTAAGCAACGCAGCGACAAGTGTGGCGGACAGCTTCATAACGCTCAACGCGGTACGACGGTGCCATCCATCTTTCGCTTCCATTTGGACATCTTACCATATGGCATAGGCGTACGCGACTGTTTTAAGCCAAGATGGTTTTGTTTCACTCTTTTTGCTTTTGCTGCCATTTTATGATCCTTTTTTGTTTTTTCTTTTGCGCAAGGCTTGCATGTAAGCCTTATATTGTCATCTGTATCTGTTCCGCCAAGTTCCAAAGCACGTACATGCTCGTATATGAATTGGCCAGTCATTAACTTTACGCCGCATTCCATGCAGCAACCTTTTTCTCGCTCCCATATCGCAAGTTTGCGCCTGCCTGATAATGAGCCACGAGCGGTAGTACCCATATCTTCAGTCATATTCAAATCCCTCAATCATTTTAAATTCCTCCAATGGAATGAGGTATACCATTGTGTCATAGTCTCTTGGGTCGTTTCTGTTTTTTTGTCCTGACTTTCTTTTAAAATAGTTATTATGTGTTAAGCGAAGATATCCAACGCATTCCGGCCATTTGACGACAAGAAATGCAGGCAATCCAGTTTCCTCAGTTAATTTAAGACCATAATCCACATCCTGCACGGTGCAGATATATGTAGGATACTTTGAAACTGAACCAAAGTAATTTTTGACTTCCACAAACGCCACGGTTTTGCCATCGCGGCTGCATTCAAAATCAAAAACGCTAAAGTCTCCTAATTTTTTGTAATCAAACTTCCACTTCTTGCTCAAGAAGCTGATGAACTGACTCTCTCTGTTAAGATCGTCTTTCGTTTGATACGGGATAAACGGAGAACTCATTATTTAAAACTATTGCCTGCACGTTGATTGGCTTGCTCAGATCGCCAAGCTTCTATGACGGCATCAGCACGGTTGCGTTCTGCGCGAAGGTACTCGTCGTTGCGTATTGCCTCAGCCTCGTCGTTGACTGCCTCAGCGTAGCGTTCGTGTTGCTCCGCCCATGCCTCTTTCATAGCAGACGTTTTTTCTTCAGAGGTGAGGATCAGGTTTGCCCTGATCCTCTTTCTTGCGTGTTCCGCCTTAAATCTATCTGACCTAGCCTCTGCACCTAACGCGCTGTGCGTTGCCAAAAACGTCAGGGCTTCTTCCATCATGTCGTCAGATATAAATTTGGTCATTCGTATTGCTCACCAAAATCAGGATCGTACGGAACTAAGGTAACCCAACATTCGCCTTCTTGATTGGGAAGTGGGGCTGCCTCAAAGTTGATATTGATTGTCCCTTCCTTGCGTCCGGTAAAGCCACGGCCAAGTTTTGTCTTCCTGACGTGGCCATACTTATCAGTACGATAGGCTAGGGCAATATACTCAGTGCCGTTTCGTTCAGGTTGCTTCATATCGTCTATGCCTTTCCATATGATGCATGCGGCACAACCAAATAACTTCCAATGGTTTTGAATAATCTTCGTGATGTGCTTCTGATTTTAAATTACCACAAACTACACATGGCGTCTTTTGCAATTTTTTACTCCTTAAAGCATTACCAACAATGACATGAGCGGCGCGCTTTTCAGGATGCCTTTCTTGCCAATTTTTACTATGTTCAATGCTTTTTTCTTTATTAATTTGGAACCAAATTTTGGTTTGGTTTTTTGTATATTCGCGCCGATTGGGATCATTATAATACCTATTTCTATCATATTCTCTTACATGATCATTATTAGCACGATGTTGCCTCACTCTAAGTTTTACGCATTCTTTGCATTTATTAAGATGGCCATCAGCCATTTTTGCTTGAATATAAAACTCAGAGTGAAGGTCTTTTTCAACACCACAAGAAGTGCAAACTTTTGTCGTACCCATATTATCCCCTGCGAGTTGGGAAATCAGTCTCGCAGAGGTTAATTAAAAGGGATTTCGTCGTCAATCTCTAATTCTTCAATTTGAATTTTAGACGGGGGTTTAGAGTTTGATTTCTGTGAGGAAGTCGTTGCCGGGGCGGATGCACTTTTATTGCCCAATTCATCCTTTGGCGTGAAGGCAAGCGACATATACTTGCCTCGTTGGCCATCCTTTATCCACGCACTGATTTTACCCTCAACACCATTGAACGTGCCATTGCCTGTATAATCAGGTTGCGCAGATGTCTTCTTGTAGTCATTTTTAAATAGGGAGCCGCTATTGTCGCGCTGTTCGTAAGCCATCTTACTTTCCTTTCTTCTCAGCGTTTATTTCTTTTACGCGTTCTGCGCATAGCAAGCGCAAAGCCTCGTAATCTTCGTCGTCCTTGTTCAAATTCATTTTGGTGAAGTTTTCCTTTAACTCCTGTTTCCAAAAATCCTGAACTTCCTTAACCGTCCGGCACAATTCAATCGCCGTCTGGAAAATTTTCATGTAGCTATATAGGTCTTTAGTGTAATCAGGCCAATGGGCATGCGTTGCCTGTGGGGCTTCTTGCGCTACTGAAGCAATATCCCGCTCAGGATCGTCGCCTGTTTCAATTTGGAATAGCTTGAACAGGAAATATTTATTGGCGCCAGTAATAGCCTTATAAATCCCCTTGTCCCCCACGGAGCCATTCTTGGCACGGTCATTGCCGCAACCAGAAATGCGGATCAGGTGAGGCCAAAAGTCACCATCCTTGTGGACAATCTCATAGCGCATATCCACGACCGTGTTGCCATGCTCGTCCATTGGGCGGACCATTTCCACGGATGGAATGAGGATTAAGCCTTCCTCAATCAAAGCCGGACGCAGCTTTTCAAGAAGGTCTGCCTCTGAAACATACTTGTATCCGTGAAATTTATTCTCGCTTCCCTTTTGCACATACGTGACCTTGGCCATGACGTTGTGAAGGGCTGTTGCAATCTTTGCACTCATTTGTTTAGGCTCCCCTGATGACGATGGAAGTGCCACCGTTGGAGAGCGTTGCGCCACGCACATCTGTTTTCTCCAGTGCTTGTTTTATTAATGTTTTGTTGGGTTCTTTTTTAATGCGGAAAAATTCTTCCGGCAGTTCGTCCTCATTGGTAACAACCACTTGTGGCGGCGTATTCATTAGGGACAGGGTAGCCGTTGGAAACTCAAGCTTGCGAACATCAGCGGCTTCCATGAGTCGCTTCATCAACTCACGGCCAAACTCAACTCGTTTCTCAAATCGCGCGCGGCGGTTGTGGATGTCACGTTCAGCATCTTGGCAGGCCTTGGCTAGGTAAATGCTATCCTGCGTTTTACGTAGCAGCCTTTCCATTGTTTCGCGGAAATCTGTTGATCCCTCAAGCATGTCTTCCTTGAGTTCCTCGTCTTCCCTCAGTTCTGGGTATCTTTCAAGAAGCAACTCAATAGTTCGCTTCAGCATATCTATGTCGTATTTGTTTGACATTTGCGTCCTTTGTAAAAAATGCGTCTATTTCGTCTGTCTGTCGTTGTCAGCGACAAGGGGATGATTTACGCATGATGTAAATAGTCGTCAAGGGGTTCTTATGCTACAGTTAAATCCACCAATTCCGGTAATCACGCCAAAAGGCAAGGGGCTTGCCCAAGTTTTGATTGATTACGGCGCAGAGCATGACTTGCTTTGGGTTGTATTTCAAGACGAAAATGGCGAGTGCTGGACTTGGAGCAATAAGGAAGTCCGTGGGCAAGCCAATGTAACGATGGGGCGTCTCAATGTCGCAGTGCCGCTACCCGTTATTCGTGAAAGACCAAGAGTAGTTCCTAATGAGTAAGAATCACCCCTTACGTCAGTGGCGTATAAAGAACAAAATTATTTTATCTGAGTTGGCCAAAATGGCAGGCACAACCGCATCCTCCATTTCGCGGGTTGAGCGTGGCATCCAAGACCCCTCATTGGCTTTGATGGTGCGCATTGTGCAGGCGACCAACAAGGAAATTACCTTGCATCATTTTTTCCTTGATTGGGCAGAAAATGATAGTGCGGCTTGAGTTACCATTGGCACCAAGCACAAACCGCCTGTGGAAGATTGGCAAGGGTGGTCGCATGTACAAGTCGCCGGAATATACGGCTTGGCTTGAAGAGGCGGGGTGGATGATCAAGGCGCAGACAAAGCAACAGGTCACTGGCCCCTATATAATCCACATAACCGCCACAAAGCCGGACAAGCGGCGGCGTGACTTAGACAACCTACTGAAATCAACGAGCGACCTTTTGGTGAAGAACAAAATAGTTGAGGATGACAGCGAATGCCACGCGATTGCGGCTGAGTGGTCAGACCACGGCACTCCAATGATAGTTACGATTTATGGACTTGAAGAGGATGCTGAAGCATGGAACCAGAGCCGTCGACTTTTAATGAACTGAGGGCGCACTACATTGCCGTCAAGAAGCGGCTTGGTGGCGTGTCCGGCCCTACAGGTGTTGTGCCTTTATCTCGCGTCAAATTGCCGCATGCAATTGATTCGCATGGCAACCCATCGCCTGTTTTAGATGTTAATATTCCAACAAATAGGTTTACACGGATGCTGCGTGAAGTGGCAGCCATGCATGGAATTGACCCTGAAATTGTCAAAAGCCCAACACGCAAGCCAGACGTGATTAAGGTTAAACAGGAAATTTTATACAGGGCCAAGAACGAATTAAAGATGGGAGTTTCCCAAATTGGAAACATGCTGAAGGTTTCCCACAGCACGGTCATTTATGGCGTCAAGTGCCATGAAAAAAGAATTGCATCCAGTGCAAATCCGTGATAGTCACAACATCGCGGGCTGCTCCTCCCTTTGAGGCCCGCTGATAACGGTGACTTGACCCGCCTCTGGCCTCCCGCTTGGAGGCGGGTTCTTTCCTAAGTAAGTCGCGCGCGATTAACAAACCTACACAAGAAGGTAACATTAGTAGTATAATATAATATATATAACATTACAGGTAACATAATGACTAAAGCAGTCCTAAGAGACTACCAAACAGATGCTATAGCTAAGTTGCGCAAGTCACTTTCAGCAGGCCACAAACGTCCCGTGGTTCAGATGCCCACAGGCGCGGGAAAGACCATTGCGGCGGCTGAAATCGTGCGTATGGCGAGGGCAAAAGGAAATCGCGTCCTGTTTTGCGTACCAAGCATCAGCTTGATTGACCAGACGGTTGAGAAGTTTGAGCGGCACGACATTTGGGAAATTGGCGTCATTCAGGCTATGCATGAGCGGACGGATGCCAGTCAGCCTGTTCAGGTTTGTTCTGTGCAGACTTTGGCCCGCCGGAAAATTCCTGCAGCGGATTTGGTTATCGTGGACGAGTGCCACATCCTGTTTAAGTTTTACGAAACGTGGTTTAACAGCGAGGAATGGAAAGACGTTCCAGTTGTAGGTTTGACGGCCACACCGTGGGCCAAAGGCATGGGGCGCCTTTATGATGATTTGATCATTGGCACCACGACTCAAGAATTGATTGATTTGAAGCACCTGTCTGACTTCAAGGTGTTTGCTCCGGCATCGCCTGACCTGTCCGGTGTTGGCACTGTGGCGGGTGACTACAACAAGCATCAGCTTGGCAAGGCAATGGACAAGGCGCCGCTCGTGGCTGACATCGTCTCAACATGGATGGAGAAAGGCGATAACAGGTCAACGATTTGCTTTGCAGTCAACCGCACCCACGCAAAGCACATTCAAAACTTGTTTTTGGAGGCGGGCGTTCCAACGGGATATATGGATGCCTACACAGATTTGGATGAACGCGCAAAAATCGCCAAAGAATTCGCGGACGGCGATTTACGGGTGGTCTGCAACGTGGGCGTGTTAACCACGGGCGTGGATTGGGATGTGCGTTGCATCATTCTGGCCCGCCCAACCAAGTCTGAAATTTTGTACACGCAAATGATTGGCCGTGGCTTGCGGACTGCTGAGGGCAAGGATCACTGCCTTGTGCTTGACCACAGCGACACTACGCTTAGGTTGGGATTTGTTACGGATATCATTTACGACAAACTTGATGACGGAGCCGGACGTGGTACAGCGCAACGTGAAAAAGCCATTCCCCTTCCCAAGGCTTGCCCAAAATGCACATTTCTCAAGCCCCCGCGTACGCAGACATGCCCATCATGTGGTTTCAAGGCTGAGGCTGTTGATAAGGTTGCAAGTGTTACAGGTACACTCGCTGAACTTAGTAGAGACGGAAAAAAGCAAGTCTCAGCTTACACCACGAAGGAAAAAGAAACATTCTACGGAGAATTGCGTGGCTACGCGGTTACAAAAGGATTTAAAGACGGGTGGGCTTATTGGGCCTACAAGGATAAATTTGGCGTTGGACCCGCCAACTCGTTCAAGGGCATCGCCCTCTCGCCGTCTGCGGCTACGTTGAGTTGGATTAGGCACCGCAACATTGTGAAGGCAAAGCAACGTGAAAAACAATCAAGAACGACAAACAGCGGATATAGCGCGGGGCCACTGGCGGGAACTTCTTCCGCAGTTTGGCGTTGATGCTAAGTATTTGACAGGCAAGCACACGCCTTGCCCAATGTGTGGCGGCAAGGATCGCTTCCGGTTTACAGACCGCAATGGTGACGGAGTTTACATCTGTTCCGTGTGCGGCTCAAATGATGGCTTCAAGCTTGCGCAAATGATGACTGGGCAGACTTTCGCTCAGGTGGCCAAGCAGGTGGCGGACATCATGGGCGAGCGGCCTGTCCTAACCCCTAAAGACAGGGAGCAAGAGGAAGTCCATCGTCAGGCCATCAAACGAATTTGGGAGACCTCTGGTAGGCCTTCAAAAGATGGACCAGTGGCGAAGTACCTGAAGAGGCGCCTTGGGCTTGTGTGGGCTTCTAAATCGGTCAGGGAGTTTATTGGCCGCAACCATTGCCTAATGGTCAGCCAGATTGTGGGGCCAGATAACAGGGCGCACAATGTTCACCTGACCTATTTGGACCACAATGGATTTCGTGCCAAAATTGACACGCCCAAGCGGATCATGTCCGGCAAGGTGCCTGCGGGGTCTGCCATTAGGCTTGCTCCGGCTGATGAGATCATGGGCATTGCTGAGGGTATTGAGACAGCTATAGCAGCCTCCGTGATGCATGGCATACCCGTGTGGTCAGCCATCAACGCCCACAACCTAGCTAAGTGGGAGCCGCCATCTGTAACACGCAGTGTTATAATTTTTGGTGATAACGACGAAAGCTTCACGGGTCATGCCGCATCGTATTCACTGGCCAGACGTTTGAAGCTTCAGCGCAAGCTTGATGTGACGGTTATGTTCCCTGAGACCGTAGGGCAGGATTGGGCAGATGTTCTGGCTCAGGTTTCCAAGGATCAAGCCCGTTGACCACGGCAGCCGCCACAAGGTCAGCCCAAGCGGGTGACCCCTTAAGCTTCCATTGCGCAACTGTCTGGCGTGTCACGCCCATTGATTTGGCGAGTTGGTATTCCCAAGCGCCAAACTCTTCCTTCACGTAATTCACAAACGCAGTAAATTCATCAGCAGTCATGTCATTAACCCTGTTTCGTCAAACCCTTGTCATAACGCTGATATTGTGTATTTTGCGTCCAACGTCAAATGAGGATGTTTAAAAATGGCAATGCCCGCATTATCCAAAGAAGTGTTAGAAGAGACACTAAAAGAATATTACCGCCAAAATAAAATTGTAAGGGCTACGGGGCGAGTGCTGACCATGCCCGCCTCAACAGTTCAAGCCAGATTAGATATGATCCAAAGACGTTTCCCAGAGTTGTGGGAAAGATATGAAAAAGAAAATGACGGTGTAGGTTCTCAATGGCTATACGCGCAAGTTTTGACGGATGAAATTATTGACGGTTGTATTATTATTGGCGGAGATGCCCATATTTGGCCGGGTGTTGAAACTGTTATGATGAAAGCTTTCATTAAGCTTGCAAAGCAATTGAAGCCACAAATTATCTGCCTCAATGGCGATATTATTGACGGGGCCAGAGTAAGCCGCCACGGGGCTACGTTAGGGTCAGCCGCCCCCAAAGTTTCAGCTGAGATTGACGCCGCTAAAAAGTGGATGGATCAATTTCCTAAATGCAGGCGCCGCATTTTTACCATTGGTAATCATGACATGCGTGTCGATAACTATCTCGCAAATCAGGCGGCTGAATTGGAAGAGTATGCTGGGCGCTTGGCTGACCGTTTCCCAATGTGGGAATTTTCTTATTCGCTTCATTTGAATGACGATGTGGAAATCCGCCACAGGTTTCGCGCGGGTATTCACGCGGCTTACAACAATGCGCAGGTATCGGGTTGGACTACGGTAACTAACCACACGCATGCCCAACAGCTAACGGCAGTGCGCAATCGTCGTGGATCGCATTGGGGTGTTGAGACTGGCATGTTGGGCGACCCTAACCACAAAGCTTTCCAATATGGTGAGGGTGCGCCAAATCGTGCGCATCAAGGCTTCGTCGTCCTTACATTCGACGAAACTGGAACTTTGATGCCACCGGAATTTTGCCAGACAATAAACGGACGGCCTGTGTTTCGTGGTCAGTACGTCCTGTGAAGACTTCCTCATAATGCTTGCGGCACCACGAACTTCCCCTGTGGACGGTGCCACCGCAGCACTTAATATTGTGGGCATCTTTAGACGTGTTAAGGATGTACTTACATTGGAATAGGCGGGTCTCAAAGTAAGGCACTCCGCCCTCTGGTGGTGGCTCTTCAACAATAGGCGTGAAAAGATTGGTTTGAACCACAGGGATGGGCTTGGGTCTCTGAGGCTTTGGTACGCGGGGCGCTGCGGGCTTGCCAGACCGTGTGCGCTTTGGTGTTGGCATGCGCTGCAATTCCGGCATGGTCCGCCTGAGACGGTAAACATAGCCCAAGATGCTATTGCGTGTCCTGCCCTCGCCCAGTGTCGCCGCAATCGTGGACGCAGGAACACCCTCTTGCCACATGCGCAAGAGTTCTTCATGCTCGCGTTTGCTAAAGGCTCGCGGCATTAGCATGAGCGTTCCTCCTCAAAATAGGCGAACATCTGCTCCAATTCAGCGTCACGCCTCTTGCAGGGGCAAACGCCTTGTTCAACTTTGTAAAGACGGTCCAGTTCATCAAGCACCATCATGAGGGTGATGACCTGTTGCGGGTTCTCTAAATCGTGAGATAAACTGGTCACGCGTTTGATTAAATCATTATTCATGGGGTTTGCCTCATTGCATCTATCGCACCACGCAGGCGCAGGATGGTTTCTATGTTGTTCAAACTACTGGGGTCTTGAGTGTAATAAAAGTCCATGATGTCCTGAATGCCCTTTTTAAGGACAATACCCTTCATCGTGGCTTCACTTAACTGGACAGTAGCCTGACGCAGGGCATCTTCAAGCATGGCAACCTTATTGCGCAAGGCAAGAATGTGTTCAAGCGTCACGTCATCAGCATGCCGTTCATTGGGCGCATATGGGCCAAGCCACCGGACCTGCGCGCTTTTCTTTTTGCTTTGATAGCCAGTCATTGCGCGGCCTCCTTCTTTGGGCTGTGCTTGCCACCCTTTGATCCGGCAAGGCGGGCTGCGTCTTTGTTCAGTGCGAAGTAACGCTTGTCTGCGGGTTGCGCTGCGCCACCCCTTGCGGAGGCCTGACGATGCACATCCTTAGACATGGAAGCAAAGCCAGAACGCTTGCGTCCACTGGGAGCCTCCGCAGCCTCCACAACAGGCTCTGGGCTACTTGGTATGCTGATGCTTGCAGGAACGGCCTCAGCGGCCTTCTTCGTGGCTTTACGGGGTTGCTTGGTTACAAGTGCGATTGGTTCAATTGGTGCGGTCTTGATAGCCATGTGATTTGTCCTTTGTGATGTTCATTACTACTAAAGTGGCAGGGTTACACGCAACGGGTGGGTCGCGCATCATAAGCCACATGCGAACGCGAGGCCCGCTAAGGTCTCGCGCTTTCTTCTTTTTGGTGGGCCAAGGTAGGATCATGCTACCTTGATGTCGCCCAGAGTGACGTGAGGCTTGAAGGTCACGCGACCTGCGCTAACCACTTGCTTGGAATGCTTGATTACCCAAGCCTCGCCCATGTCTTTTGTGATCAAGTCTTTGTTAAGCACCCACGACACGCTTTCCTTGCCAATGGTGGCCTTGTATGCGTCACCAAAGATGTCACCTGCACCACGTGAGCGCAGAATGGCCTTGGCCTCGTCAAGCTTAACCTTGATGGCATCAGCAAGGGCATGAAGCTTGGCTGCTTCGTCAACGAGTGCGGCATCGTCCATGCCAATAAAGTCTACTGAAGGGATCATATGTTATCTCCGTTGTTTGCGTTGTTGGTGTAGTTGTTATGTCATGTGCTGAAGCTTGTGTCAAGCGTCATTTAGTCGCAAGATGTCATTTCATTAACATCAATTATGTAGCCGTCTTCCGTGTCTTGGATGCGCATGGAAGGACCATAGCCCATTGCGCGCTTGTAATAAGCCTCTGACCATGCAACTGCGTGGTCACGGTCGCGAAACCCTGTAACGGTGAATTGACGGGTCCGGTGGCCGTATCGTGATCCGTGTCCATCAAAGGTAAGGCCAGTAGGATCAAGGGGATCAAGGTCTTGGTTCATGTTAGCGCATTTTCTTTGGTTGAATGGTGAACAGATTACCCTTCCATGAGATCAGGTCGTAGTGGTCAGGGTAGGCTTCGTCTTCCTCCACAAGGTAAATCTTGCCAAACTCTGAGGCCGCAGCGATGGCATCCGCCACAGAGGAGGTTTCTGCAAGGATTACGTTGGCTTGTGGTAATGATACGTCAGTGAGGATGTACATTTGTTTGCTCCGTTAGAAAGTGTAAAATTCTGGGTTGCCGCTTTTGGTTTGGTGACGGCTGATTTCAATGCGCTTGCTTGATGACCAGTCATGTTGAATGATTAAGAAGTTTGCCCACCGTACAATGTAACCGTCTGGGTTGCGCAAGATGGCGCGAAGCCAAGCGTGGAAGTCTGCGCGTTCTGTTGCATTGGGAAAATATGCGTCCATGTATTTGCTCCGTTGTTGGTGATTGTTTATCGCATAAGCTTTAGCATGTTGCAAGCATGTTTTTGCATGCCTGCTATGTTTTATTGTATGGGTTAATCGTAGAAGAGTGCGCCTATTTCAGTTGACCATACGTAAATGCACATCAAGAAAGCTGATAGGCAAACGATGGCAATGAGGTCGTCAATTATTGCACGGATCATGTTGTTTCTCCTTATGCGCGTTGTGCTTTACGGATTGCTTTAGCGTGTTGGCCATTGAAGGCGCGTAGTTTTTGGAAGGCATGCTCATAGGCTGCCTTAGCTGCTTTCCATTCAGGCAAAGCTTTGATGCTGTCAGGTGTCAGGCCAATTGGGCTGCGATGACCATAATAAACACGCAAAGCTTTTGCGGCGGAATACATCTCTGTGTAGAGCAGTTCCTGTTGGGCGATGAGGGTATCTAAGTTGTCCATCTTGCTCCCCTTATGCTGCGAGGGTCTTGAGGACGAATGAGATGTCATGCTCAAGGCTATATGACTGGATCACGTAGCCTGCACCGTAACGCTTGCCACGGTAAGGCGTGAGGCCTGCTTGGCGGCGCTTTTTGTCTTCCATGCGTGGGAACATATAAACAGGGAGGTAGTAACGTGGGTTGCCGTTGATGTCGTTGTTCATGCGAACTGCGCTGAGGGCGATGTCTTTTGCTGTCGTTGTCATTGTTGTTCTCCGTTGTTGATGACTGTTTATCGCATATGCTAAAGCTTGTGTAAAGTATTATTTTGCATGTCTGCTATGCAATTATGCGTGGGCTGCGAACATGGCCAAAGCTTCGCGCTTGGTGTTGTAGGTGGCAACGATGCGGCCATTGTAGGACACGACCCACTCAACGCGAGCCGTGCAACGTCCGCCAAAGCCTTCCTTGCGGTGCAGGGTAGCGAGACCCTCTGATTTGACCAGTGTCATGCTCATGCTCCTCAATTAGCGGTGGCAAGGATGGCTTCAAAGGCATCCTCAAGGGCGTTAACCTTATCATCAGCATCACGATCCCACGCAGAGATGCCAAGAAGGTCAATGCAAAACACGTATTTGTCAGTAAGGGCTTGCCATTCTTTCGCGTTGTTGATGTTGGCGTAGAAGGCTAGGTCAATCTCAAAATCTTTGGTCATGTTGTCGCTCCGTTGTTGATGTCTCTGTTGTATGCTAAAGCTTGCTAGGTGTCAACAAGCTTTAGCATGTTTGTTTGCATACCTGCTATGCATATTTTGCAAGGAAGCGTTTGATCTGTTGGACTTCGCGCTTTGCCTGTGCTTGCTCTTCTGAGGTATGCTCGCCTGTGAACATCTCGTTGTTGGTCGTGCCACTCTCGTAATAAAGGGATAGCTGATACTTGGCCTCTTCAATGATGTCCTGATCAGAGTACTCGTCAGGTGTTTTGTTGTCGTCCACGCATAGCTGATTGTTGAAGACTTGAAAAAGTTCTTCGCATTTGAGCATATCTTTTACGATCTGACGCATGGTAAGTCTCCTTATGCCAACAGGTCTGCGGTGCGATGATTTGACAGGTGCCACCGTGAAGCAAGGTGTGCGCCATGATTGTCGTGGCTTCCATTAGGTTTCACGAACTGAACCCAGAGGCCAACGTCATCCATATCTTCTTGATCAAGGATGATGACAAGCTGTGTGCCTGCCTCTGTTGCGTAATCTGCTACGTTGAAGGTCTTTGTCATCTGTTATCTCCGTTGTTGATATAAACACTGTAGAGGAAGCTTCAGCATATGTCAAGCACATGCTGAAGCCTGTGGATAACTTTTTATACCTCCACAAAGACGCAAGCGTCAGAGTATGCGCCCAAAACTTTTGCCTTGTATTCTTTGCCATCAATAAGAACTAGATCGCCATTTGCTACAGACTTTTCTTGCAAGAGACGGGCGCGCTCTGCCTTGTCTTGATCTGTGTAAACATCCTTAAGCACACCGCCCACACTCATCGCCCAATAAATGCCATCGTCATTTTTATGATAATTGCGGCGCAACTGGCACTTTATCTTTTGGACATCTAAACGGCCCTGTTTCTTACGGACAACAGCCACGTTGAAAGTATTTTGTTGGTCAAAGTTATCAATTGCGAGGGTCAATGTCTTCGTCATGTCAGTCGCTCCGTTTGGCTGCACCGCAGTGCGTTGTTGATGACAATAGGTGTAAATGAAGCTTCAGCATATGTAAACATATTTTTTGCAACGCTGGTATGTCTAAAACGCATGGCTAAGCTTGGCTAGGTTTGTGAGTCGTGGTAGATTAGCTATGTGATTGATTCGTCACATGATTTTCATATTTCAGGCGGCCAAATGCAGTTTTTGTGGTTCAGCAGTAACGTAGATGGGTCTGTTTCCATGAAATTTCGCGGGGAGCCAACTGAGTGGTCTGATGATGTGAAGGCTAACCTGTTGGTGGCCTTGTCTGACTTAGTGCAAGAGATCGTGGGCGAGGAAGTCGTTGAATACGAGGTTGATGCTGAAGCTAGTAACGTGATCCACCTGAAGAACTTGAGGGAAATGCCATGAGTGAAGTAGCAGATGATGCAGTGCCTATGCTTACTTTCAGCATTCACAAAGATGCTGACGATGAAGTGATTGTGACGGTTGATTGGGCTGACGAGTTTGACCTGTTAGAGTGGACAGAACAACAAAGCATACTACTCCAAGCAATGGATGTCCTAGACGAGACATTGGTCTACGTTGAAGACATGATGGAGACTGAGGATTGGGAAAGCCTCACAGATGAGGAAGACGATGAAGACCCAGACAGTGCAGCTTAAGCTTACCTAACGCAAGCAAGCTTCACCTTCCCAGTAACCACAAGCACAATAGTAAAGAACACGCATGGCCAAAGCAGAGAAAAAAAGCAAGGAAGACAGAGACGCTGAGTTGCAGGAGCGCAAGGCCAACGCTCACACAAAACTGCAAGCGCAAAGGCAGGCCGTCATTAACTCGCTCATGCATCTCATGGATTGGACCAAGCCAGAGTTGCAAGGACCACGAGGAAAAGGCAGGCCAACAATGTACAGCGAGAACATGCGGGACTTTATCTGCATACTGCTCGCAAATGGCATACCAATGGTTGACATATGTCAGATTGAGAACATGCCAAGCTTTGACACAGTTTGGAAGTGGATTATGCGCCACAGCGATTTTGCTGAAGCCACCGCGCACGCACGCGAAATTGGCACGCATTACTTGGCTGACCAATGCATTGGGATTGCTGATGATCCTGAACTGGACCCTGCTGACAAGCGCATCATGATAGACGCGCGCATAAGGCTGATTGGTAAGTGGAATCAGTACTATAGCGACAAGCAGCAGGTGCAAATCTCTGGGCAGGTTGACCTTAAGCCTGTTGATATTGGTCAATTGGACTATGACCAGAGAGAGCAGTTACAGGTAATGCTTGAGCAGATTGCCTTGCCTAGCCCTGAAGAGGACGACCTCTAGAAGCCACAGAGAAGGCCGCACACAGGCTTTGCTTGCTCTGGGCTACCTCGCATCATTACATGCTGATGTTTGCCGCTGGTGACGTTTTCACCTTTTGTTCCGTTTCCATAATAGGAATATAAGCTTCACCACGCAAGCACGAGCATGCAAGCATTACCATGCGTCATGCTACAGCTTACGTGCGTCATGCTGAAGCTACGTATGGTCAAGCTTACGTTACAGTATGGTCAAGCTTACGTGCGTCATGCTAGTGCTTACGTTACAGCATGGTAAAGCTTACGCAACAGTAACGGAAACCCAAGGCATCATGCTTGTGCTTACCAATGGTCATGCTGAAGCTTACGTTACTGTATGGTCAAGCTTACGTAACCGCAACGTCAGCGTTTGTGCTTTGTTCACCTTTTGTTATCACCGGAGAACGCGGAGGAACAAACCGTGAACAAACCCAGAACAAACCATGAACATGGGGGCCGGTGGGGGTGGCGGCACCCCCCCGCTATTGGGCGAGGCCCGGATACGGATGCGCCCGTACATTCTACAGACATCCCCAAAATTCCCCTAAACCCCCTCTTTACATCTCACGCAAACATCCCTATATGGGACTTACTCATGCGGCGGCGTGGAAGCAGACACGCAACAATTTGTAGGTAAACAGGAACCAGTTACGAGCGCCTACACGTCCCAAGTCCATACGGCTAATGGTAAAGCTATGTTATGGCGGATGGCAATTACCATAGATCGTTGAGGTTCCAGTGGGAGTAGCGCCCCACCCGCATGAGTACTTACTGTCCACTCCCCTGCACGTTAACCCTGCTAGTGTTCACTATACTGGACGCTATACGCCCTCCCGTATATCCCTCGCTTATACGCAATCCCGTATACCCCCCAAACCCCTTTGACTATACCTAACCCCCTGTTTGGTATAATCACCCCCTTCCCTGTTGTACTTTGGTATAAATCCCACCCCTGTATCACTTAGTGCTATACACCGCCCCTAACTGATACCCCTGTGGTAATTATTGCCCAACAAAATATTCCTTGTAGGGCAATGCGTGATTTGCTACATGGCTGCCTCGCTTGGGTGTTCTTGTAGCTTGAGTAGTC
>Ga0208739_1000070_pt1 | contig 40378 bp, 28 predicted proteins | sample CryBogCBE27Jul09_FD_184566 | JGI IMG/M metagenome (GOLD analysis project Ga0208739, IMG submission 184566) | Freshwater microbial communities from Crystal Bog, Wisconsin, USA - CBE27Jul09 (SPAdes) (version 2) | ecosystem: Environmental > Aquatic > Freshwater > Lake | place: Crystal Bog... | reverse complement strand
GCAAATTTAGCATATACGATTGCTGTTAATGCTAATAATTTGGTAAATTATCAAACTGGTATTGATTTAACTCAAAATACTAATACTCAATTAGCATGGAACTTAGCAAACACAGCAGTTCAAAATACAGCAAATATTATTTTACCAGGTAATGTAATTTTTAATGGAGCTAATACAAGCTTCAATAGTAATATCGTAACGTTTGGCACAATGACCACAACAGGTAATGTGGTCACTACTGGTAACTTGACTGCAACAGGACCTGTAACATTTAATGGTAACTTTGTAAATAATGGACGAACCACAAATAACGGCAATACGATTAATAATGGTAATTTAACGACTACAGGTAATGTTATAAGTATTGGATATTTGACCGCAAACGGCACATCAACATTCAATGGCAACACAGTATTTAATGGTTATGTTACAGTCGCAAATAATTTAACAGTTGATAGTACATTTACAATCAATGTTGCATCACAACTATTAACAATGAATGGTATTATTACTGTTCAGAGTTCCAATTTCCCATCTAATTCTTCTGGTATGAGAATCGATGGTTCAAATAATGGTATTGCTCAGGCAACAACATCAACAGGTACGATGTTACAGATTGTTGGCCTTGATGGTGGTTATGCAACTCGTGTATTAATAGATAACTATTCAAATGGAAGCTCAAGTGCTTATCCATTATTTGCTGCCCGTGCTGCTCGTGGTAATTCATCCGTTCCTGCACCAGTACAAACAAATGATTTATTGTTTAGAGTTGTTGGTAACGGATATGGAAACACATATACATTATTAGGTGGTGGTTCTATTGATGTAGTTGCATTAGAAAACTATACTGATGCAACCAAAGGTTCACAAATTAATTTAACAACTACACCTATTGGGACAAATACAAGATATACAACAGTATCGGTAAATACTTCTGTTGTAACAGTTAATACAAATTTAAATGTTGCTAATACAATTGTAGCAAATACATATGCTTTCAGTAATACATCAAATACTGGAGTAGTAACTCAACAAACAAATAAATCTACCTCTGTTACAGCAAACGGTATTTTTGGTCAAATTATAATGAATAATGCACAGTTAAATGCTGGTTCAGGTGTAACATTTACAGTCAATAATAGTTATGTTCAACACGTTGGTGATATACCAATGGTTGTTATACAAAATCCTGTTACAACAGGCATATATCAGGCTACAGTTAGTGCAGTTCGTGTTGGTTCTTTTGATATATTTGTATACAATAATGGAGCAGGTCCAGGTAACAACAAGAGTGATGCTATTGTATTAAATTGGGCTTTAATGAGAGTTGGAAACTAACGAATAAATAAAACATGACTAATTTAAACAAAAACATATTAACATACAATGCAAAAGTTGCTTCAGTAGAGCAGGACTATTTTTCTCCTGTTGCCCAATTGGTTAACGGTCAAGCAATCAGCACAACATATGCTTTTATTGCTCGTGTAGATTCTTGGGCAAACGATGCATCTCCTCCAGCACCTTTACAAACTCAATCATATTTAAAATCTGTATATAAAAATATGTTTGTTTTGAAAAAAGTTAATTCAAATGATATTTCTCTTGTTATTCCTAGAATAGATTGGACAGCAAATACTGTCTACACTGCTTACTCAGATACAGTAGATATGTTTGTTGAAAACTCTGCAGGTGCTGTAATAACTAATTTTTATGTTAGAAATTCATATGACCAAGTATTCAAGTGTCTATGGAATGCTGCAAACACAGCAGGCTACGGTGCACAATCTACTGTAATGCCATTCTTTCAACCTGGAACATACGGTTCAAACTATATTTTCCAAGGCGCAGATAACTATAAATGGAAATATATCTACACGATTGATAAAAGTTTAAAAAGAACTTTTATGGATTCTACTTGGATGCCTGTTCCTGTAGGTCAAAATACTCCAGGTCCCGTATATACTTTAGGTGTTCAAACTGGTGCTTGGGCTGGTGATATTGAAGTTATCAATGTAACAAATCCAGGTTCAGGTTATTCAAATACTGTACCTGTTACTGTAACAATTACAGGTGATGGCACCGGAGCGGCTGGATATGCTCTAATATCAAATTCAGGTGGTATTAGTGATATCGTTGTAACTAATCCAGGGACAAATTATACATATGCAAATGTAGTAATAACATCCACATCAGGTACAGGTGCAACATCGATTGCGCCAATCAGCCCTGTTGGTGGTCATGGTTTTGATCCTATATCTGAGTTAGGATGTAATCATGTTATGTATAGTGCTGAATTTAATGGTGCAGATTTAAATAATGTTATTCCAACCAACATTGAATATCGTCAAGTAGGTTTGGTAATTAATCCTGTAGGTTCAGATACTTATCCAAATCCTGCCAATGGTGCAATATATGCTGCATACACACACATACAGTTATCACCAGGTGTAGATGGTGGATATATTTCAGATGAATTAGTTTTTCAAAGTAGTTCAGTTACTAATCCTTCATTTTCAACAGCAACTTATGTTGGAACAGTTTTGAGTTTTGATAGTTTAAATAATGTACTTACGTTAATAAATATAACAGGTACTCCAGTAATTAATGAATTATTAATTGGAAATACTTCAGGCACAGCAAGAACTTTATTGTTGGCTCAATCTCCAACAATTCTTCTACCATCAGGATATTTGGCCTACATAGAAAATAGGTCAGCAGTTCAAAGAAGTTCTGACGGTATAGAACAATTTAAATTTGTATTAGGATATTAAAGGTAAAAAATGGCACTAAATTTTAATGTAAGCCCGTATTTTGATGATTTTGATCCTACAAAAAACTTTCATCGAATTCTCTTTAAGCCAGGTTATGCTGTACAAGCACGTGAACTAACTCAGTCACAGACTATTTTACAAAATCAAATTAGTAACTTTGCTTCAAACATTTTTACTCAAAATACTCCTGTATCTGGCGGTAAAGTAACAACAAATTTAAATTGTTTCTATATTAGATTAAATTACACTTATGCAGGAGCAACTATTTCTGCTGGTAACTTTTTAAATAAAACAATTCAAGATGCGACAGGAACAATTCTTGCCAAAGTTATTGCTACTTCTGAAGGTGTTATTGGTGGTGATAGTCCAACTTTAATTGTTACATATATCTCAGGACCACAATTTTTTGATGGTTCTATAATTACTCCAATTGATGGTTCTAATTTTATTGCTTCAGTTGTTACATCTACAACAGGTAATCCGTCTACTGGATTATCTTCTACAGCATCTATTTCATCTGGTGTTTTTTATGTTGTTAACGGATATTCTCAATCATCAACACAAAATGCTGATGGAACTTATACAAATTATTCAATTGGTAACTTTGTACAAGTTAATCCACAAACAATTATTTTAAACAAATACAATAACTCACCGTCTTATCGTGTTGGTTTACAAATTACTGAAACAATTTATGATTACATTAATGATTCTTCATTATTGGATCCAGCAATTGGTGCCTCTAATTACCAAGCACCTGGTGCCGATAGATATGTGGTTACACTTACACTAACAACTTTACCTTTAACATTAGGTAACGATTCTAAATTTATTGAATTATTGAGAATTGATGGCGGTCAGATAGTTAAACAAGTAGATGGTACTGTTTACTCTACGATTGATGATTACTTTGCTAAGCGTGATTATGAAACAAATGGTGATTATATTGTTAATGATTTCAAATTAACTCCTTCATCTAGTGCATCTGGTAATTCTTATTATAATTTAAGTATTTCTAAAGGTATTGCTTATGTTCATGGTTATCGTATTGACAATCAGTCACAAGTAACTTTAACAAGTAACAGAGCACAATCAGTAAATACAATTAATAATAATGCCGTTTATATGGATTACGGTAATTATTTTACTATCAGCAATATGAATAATGTATTTGATACTGGTATTATGCCTTCAGTTGATTTACATTGTGTGTTTGCCAATCAAATTACTTCTTCAAATACAGTAACATATAATTCAACAAAAGTTGGTACAGCATTTATTCGTAATTTAAGTTATGTAACAGGTACAGGTTCAAACACCAAATCTTACATCTATAATGCTTACGTTTCTGATGTATCACTCAATACATTATCAGGTAATGTAGCTTCAGGAACAGCATCAACAATTACAATTAATGACCCAACAGACCAATTCTCTACTGTAGCAAACGCTTACTACGGTATTAGTATTACTGCAATAACAAACGGTGTTGTTGACGCTAGAACAATTGTTTCATATTCAGGTTCTACAAAAGTTATAACTGTAAATCAACCTTTTACAATTACACCAACAACATCTACAGCATTTACATTAACATTTAATCCAACAAATGTTAATTCGATTGTACAGGTAAACGGGTCGTATGCTTTGACCGCTAATGCTGACATCAATGTGGCACAAGGTAAAACAAATGGTATTGTAACAGGCGGAACAATATTTTATAATACAGGTTCACCTGAATTAATTTTCCCTGTTGGTTATCCTTACGTAGCACAAATTGCAAATTCTAGTTACTTTTCAACAAGAGTGTATCGTGCCAAAACATTTAGTGGTGCTGGTACATTAACATTATCTGCCACATCAGGCAATTCTAGTAACCCGCTCAGATTTGAAGGAACGGGATTATTATCCGCTTCAGCAGCATTACAAAATTTTATTATTATCAATACAACAACTGGTAATATTTTAGACTTTAGTTCAGCAGGTAATACAATTACTATTTCTTCTGACCACACAACAGCAACAATTCAAGCTTCAGCTTATTCTGGTCAGACTGTTGATGTAATTGCTACCGTACAGGTATCTAATGCAGATGGCGCTAACTTTGTTTTAAAATCTAAAAACTTAATTTCAGGTAATAATTCTTTTGTAAGTAGTTCATTGTCATCTGTTGGTTCAACAGGTACTTCGATTGATTTGACAAAGGGTCAAACATTAATTCCTAACACATCTGTCGTTTCAGGTTCATTGATACCTTTATATGTAACAGATATTAAACAGTTAGTTGGAATTTATGATTCTGGAAGCCCGTCTACTACACCAACAGGTGCTTTAAGTAATTATACAAATGTTACCAACTATTATACTTTAGATAATGGTCAAAGAGATAGCCATTATGATTTTGGTAATATCTCTTTAATACCTGGTGCACCTTTACCAAAAGGTAATTTGCTTGTAGTGTATAATTATTATTCACATACTCAAGCTTCTTCTGGTGATGGTTATTTTAGTATTCAATCTTATCAATCGTCAGGTTCAACTTACGGTGGCGTATCAACTTCACCTGAAGCTTACGCACAAATTCCTACCTACAAAGCAACTGATGGTACAATCTATAAGTTATCTGATTGTATTGATTTTAGACCATCAAGAGCAAACGGTCAAACAGCTTATATTTGGGAATATTCTCAAACTTGGTCATCAACAGGTGATACTGGTATTTTAATACCACAGAATTTAAGTAACTATACAAGTAACTATTATTATTATTTGGGTCGCCAAGACTTATTAGTATTAACTAAAGATAAGAGTTTTCAAATCATTCAAGGTACTGCTTCAGTAGCACCTTCTTTACCTGCACAACCTAGTGGATCATTATTGTTGGCTAATTTGATTTTGGATCCATATACTGCTTATGTTCCAGGTGAAAATCCTCCTGGCACAACACCAAACTTGTCTATCAATAAAGTATTACATAAGCGTTGGGCAAAATCTGATATTTCTGATTTAGAAACACGTGTTAATAATTTAGAATATTATACATCATTGAGTATCTTAGAATCAACTGCTGCAGCAAAACAAATTACCGATAACAATGGTGTAACAAGACCAAATTATGGTATTTTAGTAGATGATTTTTCATCTTTTGCTACTGCTGATACAGGTAATGCTGATTATGCCGCTAATATTAATATTAGAAATAATTACATGACAGCATTACAAGTTGTTAATAATTTCCAATTACAAAATCCTATCGTATTAAATTCATTAGGTACAATAACTGGTGGTTCGGCAACAAACACTTATGCAATTAATAGTATTCAAGGTACCATAACAAATATCTTTACTTTACCATACACAACTGCAAATGTAATTGTTCAACCTTTGGCAAGTTCTACTGTATCGGTAAATCCATTTTCTGTTAGTATTCAACAAGGTGTCGCTCTATTAAATCCTCCAATGGATAATTGGGTAGACAATACACAAGCGCCTCCAATTCTGATAACTGACCCAACGATGCAAGTTTATCAAGCATCAGGTGGTGTAAACCTAACTAACTCTGGTGACTTCCAAACAATACCGGGAACAACAAGTACAATTTCAAGTTCTGTTTCTGTTATTGGTCATGGTATTAATCCAAGCCCATTTGGTTATGTTGGTTATACACAAACATCCACTTCTACTTATACAAACCAATTACAAAATGTAACATCATCTGCATATAATCCGGTATCATCTACGTTTAATGTAAATAACGGTTATTTGACAAATGTTTCAATTTTACCTTATATTAGACCACAACAAATTATTGTTTCTGCTTCTGGTTTATTGGTGAATACTCCAATTACGGCAGCTTTTGATGGTACTATTGTTAATCAGTATATTACATCACCTAATACAATTGAGTTAACAAGTGTAACTGGTACATTCAATGCAGGCGATATTGTTGGTTTTTATATCTCTAATAATTTCTATCCAATTGCTCGTGTTATTCAAGTATATAACTATCCAAATGGTACACAATCTCGTTTATATGTTGGTGATATAGTTAACGCTCCAAATTCTGTAGGTTCAACAACACTACAAAATGGAAAATTTGATTCTAACGGAAATTATATTGCTAATTCTTCTACTGCTATAGGTACAGTACCGGCAGGTTCTATCGTCAATATTAGTATGTCAGGAGAAATTTCTGGTGTAGGAGGAAGTTATACAACAACAGCTAGTACAACTCCAGCCAACATATACTTGACACCAACAACACAAGGTTATTGTACATTCTTAAATCAATATGGTATTTGGGGTGATCCAAACAATAGTACAAGTTATTCAGCAAGTTTCCCTGTAACTTTAGTATCTGGTGCAACTTACACTATAATGGTATCAAGTTCAGGCACTGCAACAGTTCAACAGAATGGTACAACAATTGCTTCGAGTTCTAGTTCAAGTTCTGTGAGCACAACTACTTTTGTTGCAGCAGGTTCATCAGTAACTATTAGTTGGTCAGCATCAAGTTCTGGCACAACAGAATCAGCATTTGCGATGACAATTCAAGATTCTTCTGGCAATATTGTATTTTCTTCATTAACTCCTCCAGGAATAATTTATTCTAATGCTGGTACTCAAACAATCATGTATGGTGGCGGAGCTTATTTTACTGGTGCTACACAAGTTTATCTTGGACCAAATGCATCATCAACAACAAATTATTATCAAGGTTCACAAATAACGATTACATCTCAATATGTTTATGGTGTAAGTGTGGCAGCTACATATGTTCCACCACCTCCTGCTCCATCTGGTGGCGGCGGTGGCGGTGGGGGAGGTTGTTGTGTTGTTGCTACTGTTATGGCAAACTCTGGTGATATGTCTGAGTCACATTATAAACGATTAAATTCTTGGGCTGTTAAAGTTTTAGATAAGAATTTCTTAGGTGAAAGATTACACCGTGGTTATCACATAATTGCTCCTAAAGTTGCTATTCCATTATTGAAAACTAAAGCAAAAGGTTATGTTAATTGGTCATTTAAAAATGCAACTAATATGTTAATGGGTAAACAATTTAATTTATTATCTATACCAAATAGTTTATTTTGGATTACATTGATGGGTGTTACAGGAATGTTTGTAACTAAAGAGCAATCAGAGAAATCTTGGAATAATCTCTATAAATAATTGAGATTGGAAAAATAAATGACAACTTTAACATATTCTAGCCAATATAATTATACAGCAAATATTACTGCTTATAATGGCACAACACACATTGCAACTCTTGACAAACCAGTTAATATTTCTTTAGGAATTAATAATACTTTTGGTGATGTAAATTCTCATTATACCATTAGAGGGGTTCAAACAAATATTTCTAGTGCTATCACCAATGGTAAACCTATGAAATTATCTACGGATGAAAATGGCAATTTTGTAGGTATCTTTAATGTTCCATCAACAACATTTCAAACTGGTAGCAGAGTATTTCGTATTGATAACAGAACTGTTGTAACACAACCTAATACAGCAACAACATATGCTGAAGCAACATTCACAGCATCAGGTTTATCAACACAATCACAACATTTAGATTTTGCACCATCAGTTGATTCTTCTTCACAGACATTTACACAAGTAAATCAAATTGCTAATCAACTCGTTAGCACAATTAACACATATTCACCATATGATCCTGTAGCTCAAACATTTATGGTGTCTAAAGATAATTATCCTAACGGTGTATTTTTAAATTCACTTAAATTATTCTTTGAATCTAAACCATCCTCAAATATTCCAATTACGGTTGCAATCGTTCCAACAGTTAACGGATATCCAAGTGGTGCTGCATTGAGTTATTCAACAGTTACATTACAAGCCAATCAAGTTGTTACTTCAGTAACTCCTCATTATTTGGATCCAACAACATATACTGAATTTATGTTCCAGGCTCCAGTATACATTCAACCAGGCGTTCTCTATGCTTTCATAGTTAAAACAAGTTCACCTGATTACAATTTATACTACGCAACACAAAATCAAATTGCTGTACCTTCTACAGCTAAAGCATTACCAACTAGTGCTAATCCCAATAATCCAACTAAGATTGGTTCAGCACCTTATATTGGTGCTTTGTTTGAATCACAAAATTCTATAACTTGGACAGCAGACCAAACATCCGATTTAATGTTTGTAATTGACCAATGTGTATTCCAAACAGGAACATCTTCTGTTTCTTTTGTTGTACCCCAAGGTGTACCGTATAGAAAAATTGGTAATCAAGATATTCGACACAAACTTGATGCAAATACGGTATTGAATGTATTTGGTAACTATTCATCAGATAGACCTGTTGATGCAATCAATGTTTCTACAACTGATTTTACTCCTACAGCGACAGCAATCAATTACACATACACATCAACATTGAAAAATGGTAATGTATTAACATCACCAACAACAATTACACCGGGTACTTTAGGTACTCCAATGTCTGACCATGTGTATTTGAATGACGGTAACGGTGAACGTGTTTTATTAGCATCATCAAATAGTTCATTTGCATTATATGCTAGTATGTCTACAACGGATACAAATGTAAGCCCTATTATTTCTGATGATGGAGTTTCTTTATATTCTGTTCGTTATATTATTAACAACATGGGTATTAGCAATAGTGTTATATCAATCAACAATGCTGGTTTAGGTTATAATGTAGCTACGGCCACAATTAGTATTTCAAATCCTGATGTAGGTTCTAGTTATCCTGTTCTTGGATTTACTGCTAATGCTAACGGTGCAATTACTTCAGTATATACTGTTTCTCCAGGTGCAGGTTACTTAACAAATCCAACAATCACTATTTCTGACCCAACAACAAGAAGTGGTAATGCAAATGCTTCTATCGTAGTTCATGGTGAAACAGGTTCTACTGGTGGTAATTCTTATGCTAAATACTTTACTAAGAAAGTTGTGTTGGCACCAGGAAATGATTCAGGCGATTTAAGAGTTTACTTAGATGCTTACCAACCATTAGGTTCAAGCATTTATGTGTATTACAAAATCTTAAATTCACATGATACAACTTCATTTGATTCAGGCAACTGGCAGTTAATGACTTGCGTAAGTAACTTTACGGCATACTCAACATCAAGAAGTAATTTGATTGAATATGAATATGCACCAGGTATATTCTCTAGTAATGCCGCTAACAATCAAGTATCTTATATCAATTCAAACGGTCAAACATTTAATTCATTCAATCAATTTGCTATTAAAGTAGTTCTAGCAACAAGTGATAGTACGAATGTTCCATTTGTATCAAGCTTAAGAGCTATCGCATTACCTCCAGGAACAGGTGTATAATGGCTTTAGTTAAAGTTACTGGTACTAATTTTGTGAGAGATACAAACACAATGGCTCTAATCAATATGGACGTTAAAGAAAAAACTGAATATCAAAATAAAGTTCGTATGATAAGAAGCCAAAAAGAAGAAATAAATAATGTCAGAGAAGAAATTAACAGCGTCAAAGAAGATGTTAAAGAAATCAAATCTTTGTTGCTAAAACTATTAGAAAAATAAAGGTTTACAATGGCAAATACCGTTACATCACTTAGTTATGCTAATACATTTGGCGATTGGGTTGTCACAACTAACTCATTAGTGAATGAAGTTGATTCAATTGGATATGGTAATTGGCAAAAACCAACAGGTTATTTTTCACTTGGTAGTAACCCAACAGGTTATGTTCCTCTAACAGGAACAACTTTATTATCTACTGGTGGTACAACAGTTTACGGAAGTCAATTTCAAGTTATTGGTGCAGGTTCTTTTATAAACATTGATAATAATTTGACTGTTAAATATGGTCAAGTATATTTTCAAAATACACAAATTGGTTTAATTAATTCAGGCCAATTAATTTCAAATGGCACAATATACGCCAGTGCGAGTGGTACAGGTTTATATGTTTCTAATAATACAATTGTTGTTGGTAACACCACAATCGGTGGATTTGGAGCTATTACAGGTAATTTAAGTGTATCTGGTCCAACAAATTTAAGTAATACATTATTTGTAAGCAATAATACAACTATAAATCAAAATTTAAGTGTTGTTGGTAATTCATATACTAATGCATTACAAGCAAACGCAAGTATTAATACCGCCACACTATCTGTTACTGGCAACACATTTACCAATACACTTCAAGCCAATTCTAGCGTTAATACCGCTACGTTATCTGTTACTGGCTCAAGTTATGTAAACACACTTCAAGCTAACGCCAGTATCAATACAGCAACATTATCTGTAACTGGTGCAGGTTATGTTAATACATTACAAGCTAACGCTAGTATTAATACTGCCACATTAAGTGTGACTGGTGGAAGTTATGTAAATACAGTTCAAGCTAATTCTAGCGTTAACACAGCAACTTTAACTGTAACAGGTAATACATTTACCAATACACTACAAGCAAATAGTTCTATCAATACAATTACATTGAATGCTAGTGGTAATACATTTACTAATACATTACAGGCAAACGGTTCTGTTAATACTGCTACATTATCCGTAACAGGTGCAAGTTATGTAAACACATTACAAGCAAATAGTTCTGTTAATACCGCTACATTATCCGTAACAGGTTCAAGTTATGTTAATACATTACAAGCAAATGCAAGTATTAATACAGCGACTTTATCTGTAACTGGCCCAATATATGTAAACAGCGTACAGGCTAACTCTAGTATTAATACAGCTACATTAAGTGTTACTGGTCCTATTTACATCAATACAGTTCAAGCCAACAGTTCTATCAATACTGCCACTTTATCTGTAACTGGTTCTTCTTATGTTAATACTTTACAGGCTAATTCTGGTGTTAATACGGCTACATTATCTGTAACTGGTTCAACATTTACTAATAATTTACAAGCGAATTCATACACAAATACATCGGTATCTTTTGTTACTAATACTTCTTATTCTAATGCAGTACAAGCTAACTCTAGTATCAATACAGCCACATTATCGGTAACAGGAACATCATATACAAATGCGGTTCAGGCTAATTCATATACAAATACATCTGTATCTTTTGTTACCAATACTTCTTACTCTGGTGCAGTACAGGCTAATTCTGGTGTTAATACGGCTACATTATCTGTAACTGGTTCAACATTTACTAATAATTTACAAGCGAATTCATACACAAATACTTCTGTATCTTTTGTTACAAACACAGCATATTCTGGTGCAGTACAAGCTAATACAAGTGTTAATACGGCAACTTTAAGTGTTACTGGAACATCATATACAAATGCGGTTCAGGCTAATTCATATACAAATACATCTGTATCTTTTGTTACCAATACTTCTTACTCTGGTGCAGTACAGGCTAATACAATCGTTAATACAGCAACATTAACTGTAACAGGACCAGCTTATGTAAATAATTTACAAGCTAATTCTTACACAAATACTTCTGTATCTTTTGTTACAAACACAGCATATTCTGGTGCAGTACAAGCTAATACAAGTGTTAATACGGCAACTTTAAGTGTTACTGGAACATCATATACTAATACATTACAAGCAAATGCAAGTATTAATACTGTTTCTGTTAATGCTTCTTCAGTTGTTGCAGCATCATATATTATTGGTAGTAATATAAAATCAAACAATAGTATTAGTGCAGCAAACACAATTACTACTGGTGCAGCAATTGCTAGTTATATTATTTCGAATAATTCGATAACAGCAAGTAATACTATAACAGGTAATCTTTCTATATCAGGAACATCCGGATCAAATACATGGACACCTGATGGTGTTATAAAAGCCGGATCAGCAATCTTTGGTAGTGGTGTGAGTGTTGGTGGTAATTTTACAATTAACGGTTCAACTGTCTATAATTCAACAACATTTGTTTTAAGTGCTAGTACACCTGTTCAAAGTGCTGGGCCTGTATCGTTTGGAGCTTATAGAAGTCCTGGTCCTAACGCTGCAATTCGTTGGAGTGAATCAAATCAATATTGGGATATCCTAGATGTTAATAATTCAAATTATTATAGAATATTAACTAATGAGTATATAGTAGATAATGCTTTATCCACAAGCACAACATCTGTTGCTTCTGCAAACACAGCAAATGCTTTAAATAATTTTATTACTACTTCAGTAAATAATTTAAGTTCAAGTATTAATAGTAACGTAGTTTCAATAAATGCAAGTATTAGTTCAAATGTGGCAAACGTTAATGCATTTACACAATCATCTTATAATCGTGCTAATACGTCAGCAAATGCTTTCACAGGAACAACAGGTACAGCAACTCCAACTTCAGGTATAATTTCTTTTAGTAGCACAAACGGTGTAACAGTTACAGGTTCAGGTAGCAGTTTATCAATCGCTACACCACAAGATTTAAGAACAACTGCTAGCCCAACTTTTTCTAGTTTAACATTGTCAACTGCCTTACCAATTACTCAAGGTGGTACGGGTGCCACAACTTCTACACAAGCATTAACTAATTTATTGCCAACTGGAGAACAAGCTGGTTACGTTTTGGTTACAGGTGGTGTAGGTTCATACTATTGGGCAGCAGGAGGTACTGGTGGCGGAGGCGGCGGTGCTACACCAGGTACAACAATTAGTTCTTCATTGACAACTTATGTTGCAAATGGTACAGGACTTTCTTATTCTTCACCTGTATATGTTCCAGGTGCTGACCAACTTAAGGTTTATGTCAATGGTAGTAGAAAAATTAGAACTGTTGATTACAATGAAACTAGTGGTAATACTGGTGGTGTAGGTATTGTTACGTTTATTTCTTCACCTCCATCAACTGCTAACGTAATACTTGAGGTCGATGGATATATTTCTAATCCATACTACGCAAACAACATTGCATATACAGTTAACGGAACAATCGGGGCAACAGCAAATACAATTCAGTTAGCCGTTGACGGATTAACATCAATTGCTGCATTAAAATCTGGCACAACATTTACTGGTGCTGTTTTTGGTCCTACTGCACCTGTTGGTACAGCAAACACTATGTTGGCAACAACATCTTTTGTAAGTACTTTTGCTAATTCAAACTTTACACTATCTTCTAGTATTACTGGTTCAGCTCCTGCCGGTTCTCTAACAGGTAGTTCTCTTGCCTCTGGTATTACAGGTTCTAGTCTAACTTCAGTAGGTACAATTACAACAGGAACTTGGAATGGTTCAACAGTTGGTGTTGCTTATGGTGGTACTGGTGCTACAACAGCATCACAAGCTTTAGCAAATCTCGGTGCTTATCCAGCAAATAATCCAAGTAATTATATTACTTCTTCTGGTACTGTCAATACTGCTAATAATTTAACTGGAACTCCTAATATTTCTGTAGGTACTGTAAGTGCTTCAGGTGTTATAACATCAACAGTATCAACAGGAACAGCACCATTTACAGTAGCTTCATTAACTCCTGTAACTAACTTATCTATTGGTGGTTCAGCTCCTGCTGGTTCTCTAACAGGTAGTTCTCTTTCTGCTAACGTTACGGCTTCTAGTTTAACCTCTGTCGGAACAATTTCATCAGGAATTTGGAATGGTTCAACAGTTGGTGTTGCTTATGGTGGTACCGGTGCTACGACAGCATCACAAGCATTGACAAATCTCGGTGCTTATCCAGCAACTAATCCAAATGGTTATATAACCGGTATTACAAGTTCTCAAGTAACAACGGCTCTTGGTTATACGCCATATAATTCTAGTAATCCAAATGGTTATATTACTTCTTCTGGTACTGCTGCTTCAGCAAATTCAGCTCCTGCTGGTTCTCTAACAGGTTCTACCCTCGCTTCTGGTGTTACGGCTTCTAGTTTAACCTCTGTCGGAACAATTTCATCAGGAATTTGGAATGGTTCAACAGTTGGTGTTGCTTATGGTGGTACTGGTGCTACAACAGCATCACAAGCTTTAGCAAATCTCGGTGCTTATCCAGCAAGTAATCCAAATGGTTATATTACTTCTTCTGGTACTGCTGCTTCAGCAGGTTCAGCTCCTGCTGGTTCTCTAACAGGTAGTTCTCTTGCCTCTGGTGTTACAGGTTCTAGTCTAACTTCAGTAGGTACAATTTCATCAGGAACTTGGAATGGTTCAGCAGTTGGTGTTGCTTATGGTGGTACCGGTGCTACGACAGCATCACAAGCATTGACAAATCTCGGTGCTTATCCAGCAACTAATCCAAATGGTTATATTACTTCTTCTGGTACTGTCAATACTGCTAATAATTTAACTGGAACTCCTAATATAAACACAGGACAAGTTCAAGTGTATGTTGATACAGGTTCAGCTCCTCAGTTTGCAATGCGTGGTTCTTCAGCAGGCAAAATTTCATTCTATGACGTAAAAGATCCTGAAAACGGCGTATACAATTATACTATGGTCATGGATAATGGTTCTTATACATTTAATTTTTCTACTACAAATTCACCTTATGATGTAGGATCCGTAAAAGCTGCTTTGGATTCTACTGGTAATTGGACTACTGCCGGCAACATCACCGCTTATGGTTCTCCTTCTGATATCAAATTAAAAGAAAATCTTATTAAAATACCAAATGCTCTTGCAAAAGTAAATACATTAAATGGTTATACCTATAACTATATTGGTAAAATAGATAGATTGATGGGTGTTGTTGCTCAAGAAGTTGAAAAAGTAGCACCAGAATTAGTTTACGAATTTAAAGATATAGAAACAAAAGAAACTAGTAAAGCAGTTCGTTATGAACACATTACCGCTTTATTAATTGAATCTGTGAAAGAATTAACTGCACAAGTAAATGAACTCAAGGCCGAGATAAATATATTAAAAAGGAAATAAGTAATGTCCGGATATCAAGACCTTTTCATTGAACAAGGTTCAACTTATTATGAAACAATAACACTTAATGATTCTTATGGAAATCCATATAATTTAAATGGATTTTTGGTAGCAAGTCAAGCAAAAGCTTCTTATTATTCAGCAAATGCAACGATTACTTTTGTTGCTGCAGTTACCGATGCTAATAATGGTATAATTACTTTGTCGGCTAATTCTGCTGTTACTTCTAATATTATTACACCCCCTACCACATTACTTTATGATGTTCTTTTAAAAGATTCTTCAAATAATATTACAAGAGTTTTAGAAGGAAGAGTCTTTATAGACAAAGCTGTTACTACAATTACACATTTTTAAAGGATAACAATGCCTAAAGTAATTGTTAATCCACCGTCAGTCATCAATGTTCGTGTGGGTTCTAGTACACAACCAAGAGTTTCTGGAACTAGTGTTTTTACTGGAGCTTCTGTTCAAGAAGCACAACAAGCACTTATTCTTGCTCAAGCTGCTTATAACGAAGCTAACACCGCTTTAATTCAAATTAATACTGTATACAATGAAGCTAACATAGCATATGCTCTGGCTGCCAATTCATTACCTATTACAGGTGGAGAAATAACAGGAAATCTTATTGTGGATCAAACATTTACTGCCACGGTTGACGGTGGTAGATTTTAATAAATAAATAATAATAACCATAAAAAAATAAAAGGTTAACAAATGTCCATTTCAAATACCAGTATCCTCGTAAGACGTTCAAGTACCACAGGCGTGCCATCAGGTGGTACATTAAAATCTGGTGAAATTGCTTATTCTTATGTTTCAAATACTTTATTTTTAGGTACTTCTGGTGGAAATGCTGTTGTTAATATTGGTGGTTCATATTACACAAGCACATTAGATGCAGCAACTTCTGCAAACATAGCATCCACATTAGTAAAACGTGATACTACTGGAAGTTTTTCTGGTAATTTAATTGGTACTTCTACCAATGCCTATACATTAGTTAATCCACAAAATTTCTCAATCACTGGTGATGTTCTTGCTTCCGCCGTATCATTTAATGGTAGTTCACCTGTTGCATTAAGTTCTTCTTTAAATACAATCAACCCTAACGTAGGTACATTTGGATCCACGACAGCTGTTCCAGTAATTACAGTTACCGCAAATGGTCGTATTACTTCTGTTACAACATCAACAATTGCAACTTCATTTAATATTTCTGATGGTACAAATAGTGCCGTTATTCCTGGTGGTACAACATTTAACCATTATGGTAGTAAAGGTATTACCACAACAGTTTCAGCAAATACTGTAACTATTGGTACTGATACGACAGTCGCTCGTACTAATACATCAAATATTGGCGCACAAGTATTTAATACTGATATCAATCTACCAACAAACAATATGTCTATTGGTGGAACATTAAGTGTTACAAACTTAAATGTTTCTGGTAATGTTATACAATATAATTCAACCTCAACATTAAACGTTGCTGACCCAATTATCTACTTAGCTGCAAATAATACAGGTAACTTAGTTGATATTGGTTTAGTTGGACACTTTATTGGTGCTGGTCACTCAGGTGACACAACACACTATCAACATACTGGTTTTGTTCGTGATTACAATGACAATAAATGGAAATTATTTTCTAACGTATCTACTGAACCTACCACAACAGTCAATTTTGCTGAAGCGAATACAGTATATGATGTAATCAAAGTTGGTGGTGTGGATGCTTCTAATGGTACTATTACTTCAGTTAGTTCAATTTCTGCTGGTTCGTTATCATTAACCACTCCTTTAGGAATTTCTTCAGGTGGTACAAACGGTTCTTCGTTTACAAATAATCAGATAACATATTTTAACGGTACTAGTATTGTTTCGTTAGCTAATTCAACATATTCAAATACAGGTACATACGGTACTAATACAACACTTGCAGGTTTAACTGTTGATGGATTTGGTAGAACAACTGCTGCTTCATGGCAACCAATTTCAGGTCTGACTGTTTCACAAGGTGGTACAGGTCAATCTTCGTTTACTTCAGGCCAGATTATTGTTGGTTCGGGAACAAGTGGTTTAGCCCAATTAGCAAACACTGGTGCAATCAATTTCACACAGACAGCAAACACAACAATCACTTCAATTTCTGTTGATGTTTATGGTAGAACGACCAATATTTCTGGTTCAGCAATTTCTGGTTTAACCGTTGGTCAAGGTGGTACTGGTGTATCATCATTTACTACAAATGGTATTACATACGGTAACGGAACAGGACCACTTCAAGTTACCGCTGCTGCAGGAACTTCGGATCAAACATGGTCAAATCAAATCTTAACCGTAACTAATGCTGGTGTTCCGGTTTGGGCTACAACAATGGATGGAGGAACATTCTAAATACCTTGTAATTATTTTATAATAGGAGTTTGAAATGAGCAATGAAAAATATATTAATGCTTATGTAGATGTTTTGACTAATGTAATGCAAGATGCAATTATTAAAAATGTATCGTTGCAAGCAAATGCTAAAATTTCTGAAGATATTATTAAAGAGCAATCTGAAGAAATTACAAGATTACAAGTAATGATTGCTAATTTAAATGAAAAAGAAAATACTATTGATACTTTGAAAGAACAACTAAAAAATTATCATAGTAAAATGAAAGAATATGAAAATATTAAACACCAAGTCAATCATTTAGATTTATTCCGAAATGAATTGATAAAAGAACGTGAAGAACACAAAATAACTTGTGATAATTATGAATCTATTATTAAACAATTAAATGAAAAGATTGATTTTTTACAATTAACTCCTACCAAGCAAAAAAAAATTGATGATGCAAAAGTAACAAAAATTGAAACAAAAAAGGTGGATACGTTTCAAGAAGCAAGTTCAATGATAACCAAGGATGGTGGAAGTTTTTAAGTAAATGACAATCGCAAATACAACTGTACTATTAAAAAAATCAGCATCATCAGGTCATGCTCCTTCAGCATTGGCTAATGGTGAGTTGGCTATCAACTATGCTGATGGTAAGTTGTATTATTTAAATGCCAATGGTTCTATTGCTTCAATATCAAGTGGAACTCCAACATATTCTTTTGCAACAATTAATGCCAATTCATCATTAATTCTTGCTACATCTCCAACAGATATTTTAAGCATATCTCCTGGCAATAATATTACAATTAGTGCTTGTACTACGTCAAAGACAATCACAATCAATGCTTTGGCACCAACAACCACTACAGCAAATTCATACTCCGATTTAATAAGGGGTGATGGCACAACAACAGTATTTACAATACCCAATGCAGTAACAAGTGCTAATTCAACATTGATTAATATTGATGGTATTATTCAATTACAAAATGCTTATACTATTTCAGGAAGTACTTTATCCTTCACTGAGCCTCCTTATGCCGGCGCAAACATTGCAATTATTCAAATTTCTTCTTTATTGAGTGGTGGTGGTTCTGGGGGCGGCGGAGGTGGCGGTGGTGGTAATGTTACTCAAATTGTTGCAGGAACAAATATAACAGTTAGTCCTTCTACTGGTGTGGGAGTAGTAACTATTAGTGCAACTAGTAGTTCTTCAAATGTAGTGAATTCTTTAACTGTTAATACTAACGCATATATTATTTCTAGTGATATTGCTCTCTCAGGAACAGCACAAACAGCAATTGATACTTTTTCTACGTCAACATACAGAAGTGCTAAGTATGAATTACAAATTACTTCTGGAACAAGTTATCATGTTTTAGAAATTAGAGCATTGCAAGACGGAACAAATGCTTACTTAACTCAATATGGTGAATATTATACAAACAGTTCTTTGGCCACATTTGATGCTTCGGTAGCTGGGGGAACTTTTAGTCTATTAGCATCACCGGTAAATTCTGGTACCGATATTAAATTTATTAGAACTGCATTAATATTATAATCTACTAAATATACCAAATTTCAACGAGGGGAGAATGAACCTTGTCAATTACTAAAAATTTTCAAGTCAAAAACGGTTTAAGTATCAATGGTCAACAAGTCATTGATGGAAATGCTAATGCCAGTTTAAATATAGTTACCGCTAATACTTTAATTGTATCGGGTTCTAATTTAATTAGTACAATCTCTATTGCGTACAACCAAGCAAACGCAGCAAATAATTTAGCGCAAAGTGGGTACAACCAAGCAAACGCAGCAAATAATTTAGCGCAAAGTTCATATAATCAAGCAAACGCAGCAAATAATTTAGCGCAAAGTTCATATAATCAAGCAAACGCAGCAAATAATTTAGCCCAAAGTTCATATAATCAAGCTAATTCAGCCAACAATTTAGCCCAAAATTCATATAATCAAGCTAATTCAGCCAACAATTTAGCCCAAAGTTCATATAATCAAGCTAATGCGGCCAATAATTTAGCACAAAGTGCATACAATAAAGCAAATACAGGCGGTGGTGGAGCTTCAACTTGCTGGTCTACAATCTGTAATATCAATAATAATCTTGGTCCAACAAATATTGCAATTGGCCAATGCTCAGGTTTCACCAGTCAATCAATAACATCTATTGCTATAGGTGAAAATGCTGGACAAATTTCACAAGGAAACGGTGGAGATTGTGCTATTGCTATTGGTGTTAATGCTGGTTGTTTAGACCAAGGTTCTCAATCAGTATCTATTGGTGTTGGTGCAGGTTGTATTGCTCAACTGAATGATTCTGTTGCAATTGGATCTTGTGCAGGAGGACGCCAACAACATTCCGCAGCGATTGCCATTGGTTGTTATACTGGTTATTGTTGTCAAGGTTCTCAATCAGTTGCTGTGGGTTGTCAAGCAGGATATAATACCCAATGTAATGATTCTATCGCAATTGGTTCTAATGCTGGACAATATTATCAGCAATCCGGATCACTTGCCATTGGGTGTAATGCAGGACAAAATAATCAAAATGGATGTTCTATAGCTATTGGTGTTAATGCTGGTTGTGGTAATCAAGGTTGTTATTCTATCGCTATAGGTTATTCTGCTGGATGTTCTTGCCAGTGTCCATGTAGTGTTGTTTTAAACGCTTCACCATATGGATTTCCTATAATGTGTTGTGGTTTTTACGTAAATCCTATTAGATGTAAAATAACTTGTTGTAGTGTATTATATTATAACTGTTCAACTAATGAAATAACGTGGGGTGCTGCACCAAGTGGTGGTGGAGGTGGTGGAAGTTTTGTTTGTAATAGTTTTATTGAATTACAAGACAATTTTGGAAATTGTGTATGGGGGTATTCTACATCTCCAACTATGATATGTTGCTCTCCAATGGTAAGCAACTTATCATTTTGCAGCACAGGGGGTTTTACACCTAGTGGTTATCTTTGTGGACAATGTGTTATTTGTATGTGTGTATGGGATTCAACGAGTTATGTGACGTGTTCTTTTCCCCCAGTCGCCATGGCAAGTTTTACAATGTGCGGTAACGGGTTTGGTTTTTTTGCTTGTTCTTACAATGGATTTTTTTATAGTTCAGGTTGTAATGATTTTTATTTTGGCAATACCTTTAGTGGTAATGCTTGTTGGGGCACTCTACCAATCTCATTTTAATATAGGATAAAAATGGCCAGCACAAACCTTATAATTCTTTCAAAACAATATCCTAATGCAAATATTCAGGTAATATCCGAATTTGTTGAGCGTGATTATGATGTATCTTTTGTAGATGCTTATTTTGTACCTTCTTCAAATAGTAATACACACATTACTGTACCTTTAGATTTTACTTTTGATAATATTGCTAATGTTGCTGTAGTTAGTACGGAAACAGGAGATATTTACCAATATAATTTAACTCCTCTAACCGACGAACAAAAGATAATAAAATTAAACGTAACGAGAGCAACTTTTAATCGTGCTAGATTTGAAACCATCAATTCAATTCAATGGAAATACGACAAATATAACAGAGAAGTCAGACTAGGTTTGACCCCAAAAGAAGATATAAATAAATTAGATGCGTTTTGCCAAGCTTGGTTAGATATTCCTTCACAGAATAATTTTCCATGGATGATAACATATCCAATACCAGATTTTTCGGCTAACACAGCAAATACATGATAACAATTTGAATTTAATATGGAGGTAGTATGAAGAAGATATTTTTTATTGATGGTGGAGCAGGAAGAATCATTGCAGCAATACCAGCATTACTAAAGTTTAATAAATTAAATCCAACGGTAGATTGGGCAGTTTTAGTAGCAGGATGGGATTTTCTTTTGTGGGGAATACCAGAATTGCAAGATAGGGTTTATGGATTAGACACTAAAGGTCTTTTTGATAATATTGTTAGAAATGCTGATGAAGTTGTTACGCCTGAACCATATCGTGTTCCAGCTTATTTTAGGCAAGAAATTTCAATGGTTGAAGCATTCGATGAACAAATTAATATTACAAAAGACCATACAGATTTAACTCCACCAATTTTAAAGTTAAGTAATTTGGAAAAATTAGCAGCAACAAATAGTATTAAAACAATTAAAGAGAAATCGAATAAACAAAAAACGGTAATAATTCAACCTTTTGGTCGTGGCGCAAAAGTAGATAACACCACAATTTATGATGAAGAATCAAGAAGTTTAAGTCAAAAAGATTATTTGTATATTGTTGAAAAATTATCTAAAAGGTATAATTTAATTTTCTTTGGTGAACCAACTCACCAAATAAAAGAAGATGTATTTACAAGTAAATTTACTTGTGATTTACGCCAATGGATGGCTTTGGTTTCAGAATGTGATTATTTTGTTGGTTGTGATTCAGTAGGTCAACATATGGCCAGAGCATTGAACACACCAGGAACAGTAATTTTTGGTTCTACTTTTCCAATAAACACATCTTATCCTAAGTATTTTAATATTATTGAAAAATTAAGTCAAAAGAAGTATAGCCCAATTCGTATATCCGGATTAGATACTGCTTTATCAAACCGAATTAATGAAGGAACTATGACTTTTACAACAGATGAACTTGATAAAATCTGTAAAAGTATATTCGATGACATAGAAAAGAAAACAAAATAATAGTAATTGGTTGAGAATAAATACCATAGAAACTATTAAAATAATAAGGGTGTATAATGTCTTTAACTAGAATTGTATTTCAGGGATTAGCGAATTCTGTAACCAATACAATTAATTCAATACAATCAAACACAATCTACACACAAGGTATAGATTCAACCCAAAACTCATGGATATCTTCCAATCAAGCGTTTACTCAAGCAGCTTATAATCAGGCAAACGTAACGGCAGGTGGTTTAATAACCGCCAATGCTAATTCTTTCTATATTCAATCTGGATTAAATACAGCGAATGCTAACATTTCTATATTATTTGGTATTGAATCAAGTCAAAATGCTAATATTAGTGCGGCATTTAGTCAATCAAATAGTGCTAGCGCAAATACGGTTTATTTACAAAATGCATTAAATACAGCCAATACTAATATAAATTATAGTCAAGGTGTAGATTTAGCACAAAACAATCAAATTCAAGTTATACAAGGTGTAGATTTAGCACAAAACAATCAAATTCAAGTTATACAAGGTGTAGATTTAGCACAAAACAATCAAATTCAAGTTATACAAGGTGTAGATTTAGCACAAAACAATCAAATTCAAGTTATACAAGGTGTAGATTTAGCACAAAACAATCAAATTCAAGTTATACAAGGTGTAGATTTAGCACAAAACAATCAAATTCAAGTTATACAAGGTGTAGATTTAGCACAAAACAATCAAATTCAAGTTATACAAGGTGTAGATTTAGCACAAAACAATCAAATTCAAGTTATACAAGGTGTAGATTTAGCACAAAATTCTTATATACAGTCCGTTTTTAATACGGCTAACGTAGGTAATACTTTTGTTAATACCGGGGGTACCGTTGGTGGTACTGTAACAATTTCTGGTGGTTTAAATGTTTCAGGTAATGTTAATGTAGCAGGAAGTCTTGTAACATACTCATCCAATAGTGTTAGTGTTCAGGATCCTATTATCTATTTGGCATCCAATAATTCAGCCAACGTAGTTGACCTAGGTATTGTCGGGCACTTCATTGGTGGTCAATATAATAATTATCAACATACTGGTGTAGTTCGTAATCATTTAACTGGCAATTGGACATTTTTCAGTAACGTTTCTACTGAGCCTTCTTCGACCGTTAATTTTGCAGAATCAAATATAAAATATGATGCAATTACTACAGGTGGAATATTTTCACCAACTGCAACAATTAACGGTATTGAATTAGGTAGTTATACCCAAGCATCGTATAATCAGGCAAATGCTATTAGTTCATATGCTAACACTAATATTGGTATTATTCAAGGTGTAGATGTTACACAGAATAGTTGGATAAGTTCTAACTACAATTCTATTTTAGTTACACAAGGTGTTGATGTTACACAAAACTCATGGATATCTGCTAATCAAGTTTATAGTCAAGCTGCATATAATCAAGCAAATGTAACCGCAGGAGGTTTATTAACCGCCAATGCTAATTCAACTTTATTATTTTCTTATGTAAATAGTGCCAATGCTAATATTATTTCATTACAAACATTAGCCAATACTGACTATACAACATTAACATCACCTGCAGGAGTATACGGTAACTCAACAATTGTTCCAGTAATTACTTTAGCGGCCAACGGTCGTGTAATTTCTATTACTAACACAGCAATAACAACAACGGGTGGCGGCGGAGTTACTGCTTCAGGTTACTTAGCAAATTCGATTATTATTGCTAACTCAACAGGGTATTTAAGTAATACAAGTAACTTACAATTCTTCTCGTCAAATAACAATTTATATGTTGCTAATAATATTACTTCAAATGGCGCAAACTTAACATTTACAAGTCCTTTGGCGAATAGTGGTATTGTATTAAATAATCAAGTATTTACACCAGTATACTACAATACATTTAATGGAAGTAGTACATTAAGTTATCCAGCAAATACGACTTTCCAAATAGGAACAAGTGACTTTACAGTTGAAGGTTGGTTTTATCAAACAAGTTCAGGTATTAACCAAAGAGCATGGGGTATGGGTACATATGCTACCTCAGGTAATTTTGAACTTGAAATGCCAGGCAACATTTCAAACTACATTAACGTGCATATTAATGGTAGTTTTACAACATATACAAACCCAAATGGTTTAGTATTAAATGCTTGGAACCACATTGCGGTAGTTCGCATATCAGGAACAGTAACGGTATATTTCAATGGTGTAAGTATTGGTTCAGCCACACAAAACGGTGGTATTACCAGTGCCTCAGCATTTTATATTGGTGGTGATGGTGGTGACACAGCATATACCGGAAGTATTTCAAACTTTAGAATTATTAAAGGTACTGGAATATACACATCAAACTTTATACCACCTAAAGGAAATTTAACTGCTGTTGCCGGAACATTAGCTTTAACTTGTCAGAACGCTACAATTGTTGATAATAGTCCATATGCTTGGACTTTAACAAATAATAGTGGGGTAACAGTATCATCTGCAATTACTAGTTTTTCAGGATACTCAGGAACATATCTAACATGGACATATGATGGTGTAGGTAATTGGGTATCAAGTGGTGGCGTTAATACATTAGGTACTATTACAAGTGTTGGTTCAGTTAATATACAATCAACTATAGCTTCAACATCAAACACCACTGGTGCCTTGACTGTTGCTGGTGGTGTAGGGATTAAAGGTAGTCTTTATGTTGGTGGTTCATTGGTTGTTCTTGGTAATACTACAATTGAAAACGTAAATATTACAAATATTTCTGTAAACACAACAGAGAGTATTGTAACAACCGGTTATGTAAATGCAAATTCACTATATGCGACAACATCAACCGGTGCAATTTATACTGATAATTTACGATATGCAGCTAACGGTACTCCTTGGTCATTAGGTTCTGGTGGTGGAGGTATTACTGCTTCAGGATATCTTGCTAACTCTGTTATTGTGGCCAACTCAACAGGTTATCTTTCTAACACATCAAATTTATTATTTTATTCTTCAAACAATACACTTATTGTTGCAAATGCTATATCAGTAGGCACATCAGGAAATACTGTATCAAATAGTATCTATGTTTCTGGTCGTGTTGGTTTTGCAAACAATAAAATTTCAGTAGTCTATCAGGTATACAACCCACTAACAAATTCTCTTGACACAATTTTTGGATAATGAATGGCAAATACAGTATCCCGATTACTTTCTAATGGAACATATCAAGCATTAACAATGTTTGATGAAGTGAGCCTGAGCTCAGGAAGTATCTTATTTAATGGAAGTTCAAACTATTTAACAATACCAAACAATACCTTTCTACAATTAGGAACATCAGATTTTACCGTAGAGTTTTTGGCTATCATAAAAAATACAGGTATGAGAGTATTTGCTTTAGGACAATATGGCACTGCCGGCAACTTTCAAATGGAAGTTAGTAGTTCTACCCAATTTAACATACATATTAATGGTTCTTATACTAGTTACAACACATCAAAATCTTTTGTAGACGGAAACTGGCACCATTTTGCAATTTGTAGAAAGTCTGGAGTTGTTAGTACTTTTTTGGACGGAGTTTCATCAGGTACAGCAACTCAATCCGGTGCCATCAATAATGCAAACACATTATATATTGCTGCGGCAGTTCAGGGAAGTTTAGGCTCATATTTTAGTGGTTACATTTCAAATATGCGATGGGTTAGTGGTGTTGCATTATATACATCTAATTTTATTCCTAGTTCAGGTCCACTAACACCACTAACAACACCTCCAGCAAATACAGTATTATTATTAACTGCAAATCCACAAAACCCATTTGGTGATTCTAGTGGTATTAATACAGTAACACCAAATAATTCTCCAGTATTTAATACAATTGGACCATTTTATTATCCAGGAAATACCTCGTTATATCTTGCAAACACTAATAATACTCCTAACATAGGAAGTAACACAAATATTGTTAGTAGTATAACAAGTAGTGGTGTTGTAATGGTAACAAACGGATTTGATGAAGTTACTAATCAACAAATTCTTATTCCGGGTAGTTTATATTTTAATGGCTCAAATACTACACTAACGCCATCAAATAGTTCTATTTTTGGTTTTAGTACAAATGATTATACCGTTGAATTTTGGATGTATCCTTATACAACACCGGCTTCTAATATGTATGAAGGTCGTGGTTCTGGAGGTACTGGAAATCAAGTACATCTTGCTTTCAATGGTTCTAATCAAGTTGCTTTAGGTTATGCTGGTTCAGATAGTCAAATTGTAACAGCAAACACTATAACAACAAATACTTGGTATCATGTTGCTGCAACAAGACAAGGAACAAACGTAAAACTTTTTATTAATGGTTCAATTCAAGGAACAGCAACAGATTCAACCAATTTAAGTGCTGCGGCTCCTTTGATTGGTGCATATAGAACAAGTGGAACTACATATAACTTCAATGGTTTAATGACAAATATTCGTGTGGTGAATGGTACTGCAATGTATACGGCAAACTTTGCGCCACCAACAACATCAATAGTACCAACAGCAAACACAGTATTGTTATTAGACGCATACACACAACAACCTTTTGTGGATTCCAGTAGTTATAATTTAACATTTACAAATACTGGAGTGACATCAAGTACATCAACACCAATAGTTGTAAATCCTTTATTAAGTATTTCTAATACAGGCACAATGCTTGTTAACGGACAGTTTGCTGAAGTAAATCCTGCTTTAGGTAGCTTGCAGTTTAATGGAACTAACGGTTACTTAACTATCCCCTATTCAACTACAAACTTTGATTGGTACACATCAGGAGTAAATTATACAATTGAGTGCTGGATTTATCCAACAACATATACTGGTTGGACTTCATCCGGATTAGTAGGTCCTACTACTGTTGGTAATATGAATAGGTCTAATATTAATTACTGGTCATTTGGAATTTATAATAGTTCAGGACAAGTTGCTTTTTATTATTACAATGGCACAAACATTGCAGTAACATCTTCAACAAACGCCCCACTTAATCAATGGTCACATATTGCTATGACAAAAACAAATAGTGGAATTACCGTATTTGTCAACGGAATTGCTGGAACAACAACAGCGATTAGTGGAACACCACAATCTAGTGCTACATATCCACTTCAAATTGGTGCTTATTATAACGCCTATCAAACAGGTAACATTTCTAATTTGAGAATTTTAAAAGGTACTGCATTATATTCAGGCAATTTTACACCACCAACTTCTCCATTAACCGCTATAGCAAATACTGTTTTATTATTAAACACATCTTATTACCAAAATCCTTTTTCAGATTCAAGCAGTAATAATTACACAATTACAATCAATGGTGGTGTAACATCAAATACAATAAATCCTTTCGGTCTTTAATTAAACGAATAAATAAAACACTATGGCAAAATTATTATCAAACACAAGAGTTTATGGAACAGCAAGTATCGACACATCGTTAACTGTTGGTGTCGTTAATCCTGTTGCATCTACTAGTAACACTACAGGCTCTCTAGTGGTTGGTGGAGGCGTTGGTATTTCGGGTAACTTAGTTGTTTCTGGAACGTTAACCACAAATACAACGTCTTTAATTATGTGTGCTGGATTACCATCAAATAATACTGTACCATCAGGAGTTAATACAGTTGTACCTTTAGTTTCTCAATATGACCCAAATGGTTGGTGGAAAACAACAAGTAATACTGCTATTCCTGGTGTTGCTGGTTGGTACCATGTTTCTGCTCAGGTTTGGTGGAATAGTAGTAATAATAATACAGGACAAATAAATTCACAAGTTCAAAAAAATGCTAGTACTGCATCAATCAACCAAGCCAATAATGTCAATATAACAACAACCACAGGATTAACAACAACACATTCAACTTTAGTTTATTGTAATGGTTCGACTGATGCCATAGGATTAACGGCATATACTAATGCAACAGGACAACAAATAGTACCAGGTACAATAACGAATGGTTTAAGTTCCGGAACATTCTTACAAATATACTTTGTAAGGTGATATAGACAAGTTATAAATACCTCCATATTAGGAGGATTTCATGGCAACAATTACATCCAGACAAGATTTCACAACATACTGCCTACGTAGGTTAGGCTTTCCTGTTATCGAAATTAACGTGGATCCTGACCAAGTTCAAGACCGTATTGATGACGCACTTCAATATTGGCAAGATTATCACTTTGATGGACTTCAAAAAGTCTATTGGATTCATTATATAACACAAGACGATATTAATAACCAATATTTGGATGCTACAAAAGCGTTAGACCAAGATGGTAATGCTATTGAACTTGCCGGTATTACTCGTATATTTCCACTTTCAGATTCACAAGCAACGATTAATATGTTTGACCTGCGTTATCAATTACGTTTAAATGAGTTATACGACTTCACCTCCGCATCATACATCAATTATAATCTAACACAGCAACACTTACGTTCACTAGAAATTCAATTCACTGGTGAAGTTCCTATTCGATTCCAAAGACATATGCAAAGATTGTATATTGATTGGGCATGGGGCAACTATGAAGCGCCGGTTGGCCAAGTGGTAGTATCAGAAGCTTATGCTCTGATTAATCCAGACACCTACAATTTGGTATGGAATGACCGTTGGTTAAAAGAATATGCTTCTGCTTTAATTAAAAGAAGTTGGGGTAATAACCTTTCTAAGTTTGCCGGTTTACAATTACCAGGTGGAGTTACTTTAGATGGTAAAACAATTCAAAAAGAAGCTACCGATGAAATTGAAAGATTAGAAAAAGAGATGGAAATGAATTACGGAAGTCCTTTGGAGTGGTTTATGAATTAATCTAGTGGCGCTCAAATGTCCTTGTTGTATAAATAAGATATAATAAGGAGATAATATGAAAGTTTATTGTATAGAAAATAAATTGGATGGTAAAAAATATGTTGGTGTAACTAGAGGAGAAATTGAAAGAAGGTTTAAACAACATAAAACTATTACTAAAACAAAAAATAGTTCAAATAAAAGTCATATACACAATGCAATGGCTTTATATGGCGTAGAAAATTTTATAGTGTATGAATTGGATCGTGCAGAAACTAAAGAAGAATTATTTGAAAAAGAAAAAGAATGGATTAAAAAATTAGATTCTAAAAATAATGGTTACAATGAAACAGATGGTGGTGAAGGTACTTTTGGATGGAAACCAACAGAAGAACAACGAAAAGAAAATAGTAAAAGATTAAAAGAATACTATTTAAATAATCCAGATTCCAAAAAACATTTGGCAAATAAAACAAAAGAATTTTGGAATAATTTAACTGAAGAAGAAAAAGATAAAAGAAAAAAACAATTCTTAGAAATAAGAGAGTTAGGATACAAAACAGCATCAAAAGGTAAAACTTGGACTTTATCCGAAGAATCTAAAAAAAATGTTGCTGATGCTAAGAGTGTTAATTGGTTAATAACTTTTCCAAACGGTAAAAAAGAAATTATAAAAAATATGAACAAATTTTGTAGAGAACATAATTTAGACCAAGGTGCAATGTCTAATGTTGCCAAAGGAAAAAAGAATCATCATAAAGGCCATTTGTGCCAAAAGTTAGGACATTAACATGGCAGTTAGCCAATATTTTAATAATTACAACAGCTTAGCTGAACAAAGAGTTATTGAAGATTTAATTGTGGAATCCATAAAAATTCAAGGATTCGATGCCTACTATCTTCCTAATAATAACAATCAAGCCAGAGACCTTCTCTATGGTGAAGATCCTGTTCGTAAATTTGAATCGGCTTTTCAGTTGGAATTATACCTTTCTAGTTCAATGGAATACGAAGGTGAAAAAGAATTCTTTTCTAAATTTGGTTTAGAAATTAAAAATAATGTAAAAGTTATTGTATCCAAGAGAACTTTCACCCAAAGAATACCTAATAATGCCAATTTAACTAGGCCTAATGAAGGTGATTTAATTTATATTCCTTTCTTAAATGGTACAGGTGAGTTGTTTGAAATTAAATTCACTAATCAAACTAAAGATTTCTTTATGTTGGGAAGAAAAGTTCCTTATTTCTATGAGTTGGAAATGGAGAAATTCAAATACTCACAAGAAGTTATTGCTACTGGAATTTCTGATATTGACACAGTTGTTACAGATTCAGCATACACATTACATTTAAATACTGGCGCAGGTAATCATATTAATTACAATATACAAGAAGTTGCATATCAATCGGCAGATGGAACTCAAGCTAATGCTACAACCATTGCCGTGGTACAATCTTGGATACCATCATCTAATACTCTATCGGTTACCAATATTGCTGGTGAATTTGTTGATGGTCAAATAATTTATGGTGCAACAAGTAATGCTCAATATGTATTATCTACATTTGACCCATTGAATTCTCCAGCAAATAAAGAAAACTATGATAACGAACTCATTTTAAATAATGCAGCTGCTATAACAAATACTTCTGAAACAAATACTTTTGGTAAAATATAATGGCCAATATATTCTATAATCGTATTATTCGTAAACTTACTGTAGGTTTTGGTAATTTATTTGATAATATTACATTGGTTCGTTATAATCCAGACGAAACTGAAGCTGAAAGATTTATCGTTCCTATTGCCTATGCAGCAAAAGAATTATATGTTCAACGTATTGAAGGTGATGCAAACTTAGATAAAAAAGTTCAAATGACTTTACCTCGTATGTCATTTGAAATGGTAGGTTTAAATTACGATGCCACAAGAAAACAAAACACCAATTTTAAAACATTTAATCAAACAAGTTCTGGTGTTCTTGCTCAATATAATCCTGTACCTTATAATTTTGATTTTAATTTATACATTTATGTAAGAAATATTGAAGATGGTTCACAAATTATTGAACATATATTACCTTATTTTACACCAGATTATACAATTAAACTCAATTTAATTCCTGAAATGGGTATTGTAAAAGAAATACCTGTTGTATTAAATAATACAAGTCATGAAATAACTTATGAAGGAACTAGAGATTCTGACCCTCGTATGATTATTTGGACATTAAATTTTACTGTCAAAGGTTATGTATTTGGTCCTACATCTTCTGCTGGATTAATTAAAACTTCTATTACAAATATTCTCAACGATATTACTGATAGTCAATCTGTAATTTTTAACGTAGCGAATACAGGTATTGGAACATATAAAACAGGTGAAATTGTGTATCAAGGTTATTCACTTAACTCGGCCACAGCAACAGCAAAAGTGGTTGTATTTAATCCTAGTAATAATCAAATTACTCTGACAAATGTTAATGGCAATTTTGTATCTAATCAACCTATTATTGGTTCAATTACTAATTCAAATTATGCTTTCACTTCTTATAGTGTATCTTCTATCGATTATTCACAAATAATTGTTGTGCCAAACCCACCCACATCAAACTCCAATGGTCATTATACATATACAACCACTATAACAGAAACACCAAATATAGCAAATACATACCCGAAAGTTTAATATGAGCAATATTGATAAATCATTAAGTAACATCTTTGATGTGAATCCAATTGGTGAACCAGAACCAAAAAAAGAAACTTTACCAACACACTACAATAAATCTGACATTGAAGAAGATTTAAATGATGCTTACCAACAATCAAAAGAAAATCTTCAGAGTATTTTAGACCAAGGCAAAGAAGCCATGGAAGAAATATTAAATATAGCTAAGATAGGTCAACATCCAAGAGCATTTGAAGTTTATGGTACTATATTAAAAAATATGGTAGATGCCAATAAAGAACTTTTAAATATTCAGAAACAAATGCGTGAAATGGATAAGAAAAAAGAAGTTAATAACACAAATATAGATAAAGCAATATTTGTTGGTTCTACAAATGAACTGGCTGCCTTTTTGAAAAATCAAGGAAAAGAAAAATGAAATTGTGGGTGAATGTTTGTTTTTATTATATGCCTGAAAGATGCGAAAACTTTAAAAGAATTATCAAAAGCCTTCAAAGTATTACCACAGAAAAAACAAAAATTATTGTTAATTCAAATACCAATTTTGATGAGAGTTTAAGAATTGATGTATCATTATTGAATGACCCATACCATTTAACATGGGAACATAAAAAATATATGCCAGCATTTTTAGATTCCGATTATACACATTATGTTTACATGGAAGGTAATGTTGAAGTAACTGAAAAAAATTTAGTTTATTGGGAACAAACTAGGAGTTTATTTTTAAGAAATAATTTAAACTTTGTGCCTGGGTTACACAGAACAGAAAATGATACAGAAGGCAATGTATTTTCTTTAGATTGTACAAGACATCCAACAAATAGACCAGTAATTTCTGTTGAAGGTAAAAAATTTATTTCATTAGGTGAACCATATCAAGGTATGTTTATTATGGATAGAAACTTAGTACAAGAACATATTAATTCGGATTATTTTCATTTGGGTCAAAAAGGTTGGTATGGTATTAGAGAATCGGCTAATTTAGGTAGTACCTATGTTAATGTGCCTCAAGGTTTTGAACATAAAGTTTTAATACCTGTAGATAATTTTTCAGATTCTTGGATACCTCACCTAACTAATAATTATGTTACAAATCCAAATTCACCACACTCAAAAATAAAGATAGAAACATTATTAAATGGCTACTAAAGAATCGTACCGTGATAATCCCCTACTCAAAAGAGTAGGCGTTCAGGTTAATTACACCAAAGAACAACTTGATGAATATATCAAGTGTCGGCAGGATCCTATCTATTTTGCCAAATACATCAAAATTATCACTTTAGATGATGGTATTGTTCCTTTTGAGATGTATGATTTTCAAGAGGATATGATTAAAAAGTTTCATGATAACCGTTTTGTCATCGTAAAATGTCCCCGTCAGGTTGGTAAAACTACTACAGCTATTGCTTATTTACTTTGGACCGTACTCTTTCAAGATTCTCAAACCATCGCAGTTTTGGCCAACCGTGGCGACACTGCTCGTAAGATTCTTAGTAAGTTACAGTTAGCGTATGAGAATCTTCCTATGTGGCTCCAACAAGGTGTGGTCGAATGGAATAAGGGTCGTATTGAATTAGAAAATCATTCAGTTATTATTGCCGACTCTACATCAAGTTCAGCGGCTCGTTCTGGTTCTTTTAACATTGTATTCTTAGACGAGTTTGCTTTCGTACCATCCAATATTGCTTATGACTTCTTTACCTCAGTTTATCCTGTGATTACTGCTGGTACAAAAACAAAGATTTTGATTGTATCTACACCAAATGGTATGAATTTATTCTACAAAATTTGGCAAGATGCGGTCAATAAAAGAAATAATTATGTTCCTTTTGAGATTCATTGGTCACAAGTTCCTGGCCGAGATGAAGATTGGAAAGAAGAAACAATACGGAATACTTCTCAAAGACAATTCCAACAAGAATTTGAAACAGAATTTTTAGGTTCTTCAAATACACTTATTTCTGGTTTAAAACTCCAACAATTGGTATATCAAGACCCACTTGCCAATCATGATGAGTTAAAAGTCTATAAAATGCCGGTCAAAGATGACGAAGAAAATAAAAAAGACCACCTATATGCCATTACGGTTGACGTATCTGAAGGTAAAGGATTAGATTTTCATGCCTTTAATGTGTTTGATATATCTACTGTACCATATGAACAGGTTGCATCTTATAGAAGTTCTACTATTTCACCTGTATTATTACCAACAATCATTTATAATGCGGCACAATTATATAATAATGCTTACGTTTTGGTTGAAATCAATAATACTCCACAAGTTGCCGAGATTTTACACCAAGATTTGGAATATGAAAACTTATGGAAAGTATTTACAGGTAACAAAAAGCCACAACAATTATCGGCTGGTTTTGCCAGAGGCGTACAGTTAGGTTTGAAGATGTCGCCACAAGTGAAAAGAATTGGTTGTTCCAATCTAAGAACACTTGTTGAAGGCAATAAATTAGTTATCAATGACTTTGATACGATATCAGAACTAACCACTTTTGTGGCTAAGAAAAACTCGTTTGCGGCAGAATCGTCTGAAAATACTGATGACTTAGCGATGAGTTTAGTAATATTTGCTTGGGCAACAACACAAAAATATTTCAAAGAGATTGTTAATCACGATATTCGTAAGCAATTACAACTTGAAAATATGAATCAACATGATGAATTGACGCCCGTTGCACCTGTAATTGATGATGGTATAGAACATTCTTTTGATGTTTTTGATGGTGATGTATGGGAAAAAGCAGATAGTAGAGAAACTTATTCTGCTTATTTTAGAGAAATACACAGATAACTATAAATATTACCTTTCATAAATATCTGTATGGTATTAAAACTGCCAAAAAAATCATAATAATTCAAGGAGATAACAAATGGCATTCACAATCTCTCCAGGCGTATCCGTATCTGAAATTGACTTAACCACAGTCGTTCCATCAGTACTAACTACGGCCGGTGCTTTTGCTGGAGCTTTTAGATGGGGTCCAGTTAATGTTGCATATCAAGTAAGTAATGAAATTGTTTTAGCTAACAAATTTGGAACACCAGATACTAACACATCCACTTCATTCTTTACTGCTGCTTCATTTTTAGCTTACGGAAATAACTTACAACTTGTTCGTGCAGCTAACACTTTAAGTTATAACGCTACTTCTGGAGCATCACTTCAAGTACAAAACGAAAATGTTTTTCAATATAGCTATTTAAACAACACTAACGGTAATACATATGGTTCATTTATTGCTCGTTATCCTGGTGCTTTAGGTAATTCTTTAACTGTTTCTGTCGCAGACTCAAATACATTTAACCAAATTACTGGTGCTGGTACAATTACTACATCAACATCTAGTACGACTGTATCTGGACTTAACACATACTTTACAACAGATGTAACAGTAGGTTCTTTCTTAACTACAACATCTGGCGCAATTCTAGGTCAAATTGCTTCTATTACTAATGATACCACATTGACTTTAGTTAACAACGCAAACTTTACTTTCAATTCTAGTAACGGTTATAGTAGTGGTATTGCATTCAACATTAACTGGCAATATTCTTCGTATTTCACATCAGCGCCTTCGACATCTGCGAGTGTGGCTGCAGCGGGCGGTTCAAATGACGAATTACACGTTATTGTTGTTGATTCTGGTGGATTATTCACAGGAACTAAAGGTACTGTATTAGAAACTTTCCCATTTGTATCAAAAGCTTCTGATGCTTATTCAAATACCACAGGCGTGTCAAATTATTATAAAAACGTAATTTTCAATAATTCACAATACGTTTATTCAATTGACCATCCTGAATATGCTATCACTAGTGCTACATGGGGTAAAATATCTTCTGGTACAAACTTTACAACTTTAACAAATGCCCAAACAGTTAATTTGTCTGGTGGTACAGATGTTACACCATCCGATAGTGATATCATTAATGCTTATGGTCAATTTACAAATAAAGATGTTATTTCAATTGATTTAGTATTAACAGGTGGCGCAGATAGTACTGTACAACAATATGTTATAAACAATATTGCTGCAGCAAGAGCAGATTGTGTGGCATTTGTTTCACCTCCATACTCTGCTGTTGTACAAAAACCAGGAAATGAAGTATCTGGTATTACATCTTGGATAAGTTCTTTAGGTATCAGTTCACCATCAATCGGTTCGTACGTTGTTGCTGATTCTGGTTGGAAATATTTGTTTGACAAATATAACAACACATACCGTTGGGTACCATTAAACGCTGATATTGCTGGTTTGTGTGTATATACTGATTCAGTTCGTGATCCATGGTGGTCACCTGCTGGTTACAATCGTGGTAATTTAAAGAATGTTATTAAATTAGCATGGAATCCAAGTCAATCACAGAGAGATACAATTTATTCAATTGGTGTTAATCCCGTTGTTACTTTCCCTGGAAGCGGAACAATTCTTTATGGTGATAAAACATTGCAATCTAAACCATCTGCATTTGACCGTATCAATGTTCGTAGATTGTTTATTGTATTAGAAAAAACAATTTCTTTGGCTGCCAAGTATTCATTATTTGAATTCAATGACGCTTTCACACAATCTCAATTTGTATCTTTAGTAACTCCATATTTGAGAGATGTACAAGGACGTAGAGGTATTACCGCCTTTAAAGTTGTTTGTGATTCTACAAATAATACACCACAAGTCGTTAATTCTAATCAATTTGTTGGTGACATCTATATTCAACCTGCTCGTTCAATTAATTTTATTCAGTTGAACTTTATTGCTGTTGCTTCTGGTGTTACATTCAACGAAGTCGTTGGTTCAACTGGCGTATAAATAATTTAACGATTAGGAGAAAAAAATGACATTTAATGTAAATCAATTTAGAGCGAATTTAATTGGTGACGGAGCCCGTCCCAATTTATTCCAAGTAACTCTAAATTTTCCAACTATTGCAGCTAATGGTACAGCAGCAGGACAAACAGGACAATTTTTAATTAAATCGTCACAAGTACCTGGCTCAACAATAGGTATGGCACCTTTGTATTATTTTGGTCGTGAAATGAAATTTGCTGGCAATCGTAGTTTTCCAGATTGGACAGTAACCGTAATTAACGATGAAAATTTTACAATCAGAAGTTCTATTGAAAACTGGATGAATTCTATTAATAGTCACGTTGGTAATTTGAGAGCTACAGCAGCTGATGCTCCAACAAATTATACCACTAACGCAACTGTTTCTCAATATTCTAAAGATGGTTCTATTTTACAGAACTACGTTTTCAATGGTTTATTTCCAATTGATTTATCTCCAATCGGTTTAGATTGGAGTAATAACGACACTATCGAAGAATACGATATAACGTTTGCTTATCAATATTGGACAAATACAGTTAGTACAGATAGTTAATATGTGTTATTTACGAGAGGGGCTTTGGCCCCTTTCTTTATGTTTTTTTGAATTGATATAGGACAAAATGGCTGCTAATAAATTTTCTTTATTTGGTTTTACGATTTCACGGAAAGAGTCAGAAGATGACCAGGCCGTGCAACAATCCTTTACGCCTCCGTCAAACGATGATGGCGCCTTAACGATAACATCTGCCGCTTATTATGGAACATACGTTGACCTAGACGGCACCGCTAAAAATGAAGTAGAGTTAATTTCTCGTTACCGTGAAATGGCAATGCAGCCTGAAATAGAATCTGCAATTGATGATATCATCAATGAAGCCATTTGCCAAGACGATGATGGTAATAATATTAAAATTGTTTTAGATGCTTTAAAACAACCAGAAAAAATCAAAACAGCCATCAAAAATGAATTTCATACCATATTGCGTATGTTAAACTATAACAATATGGCACACGATATATTTCGTAGATACTATGTTGATGGTAGAATGTATTATCACATTATTATCGACCGTGATAATCCTATTGCTGGTATTAGAGAATTAAGATATATTGACCCACGTAAATTGCGTAAAGTACGTGAAGTTAAAAAGAAAAAAGATGAACGCACTGGCGTAGAAGTAATGAATGTTATTAATGAATATTACATTTTTAACGATAAAGTTACAACTGGTTCTTCTAGTAATTTTGGTCCTGTGGGAGTTAGAATTACTACCGACTCTATTATTTCTGTTGTTTCTGGTCTTATGGACTCTCGCCGTGCTGTAGTTCTTTCATACCTACATAAAGCAATCAAACCACTTAATCAATTAAGGATGATTGAAGATGCGACAGTTATTTATCGTATATCTAGGGCTCCTGAGCGCCGTATTTTTTATATTGACGTTGGCAATCTACCCAAATTAAAAGCAGAACAATACCTCCGTGACATCATGGTTAAATACAAGAATAAACTTGTATATGATGCCAACACAGGTGAAGTTCGTGATGACCGTAAATTTTTATCTATGATGGAAGATTTTTGGTTACCACGTAGAGAAGGCGGCAAAGGTACTGAGATTGCTACATTACCTGGCGGCCAAAACTTAGGTGAATTAGAAGATGTTAAGTATTTTGAAAAGAAACTATATAAAGCATTGAATGTTCCTGTTTCTCGTTTAAATCCAGAAAATTCTGGTTTTTCTTTAGGTCGTACAAATGAGATTACACGTGACGAATTAAAATTTGCTAAATTTGTTGACCGTATGCGTAACAAGTTTTCTGATTTGTTTGACCAAGCATTAAGAGTTCAATGTGTTCTTAAAGGTATTTGTACCAATGAAGAATGGATGGAATTTAAAGAACACATCTATTATGATTTTATTAAAGATAATAACTTCACAGAACTCAAAGATGCTGAGTTAATGAAAGAGCGTTTAGCTTTATTGCAAGAAGTGGATCCATATACTGGTCGTTACTTCTCGCAGTCATGGATTCAAAGAAATGTATTACGATTGACTGACCATGAAATTAAAGAAATGCAAATTGAGATTGATGAAGAAAAGGCAAATGGTTTAGGTTTACCGCAACAGACAATGAATAATATCTCTGCACAGATGATGTTATCACAGGTTCCACAACAACCAGCGAATCCGGTAGACCAAGAAGAAGAAGATGTATAAATATTATATCAATTAAATAAATGGAGAAAATGATGGCAGATTATTCAACACGCAATATTATAGATTATGCAATGGATGACAACGGTGTTGAATTCCGTAAAGCATTGTACGGTGCAATTCACGATAAAGTATCGGCACACATTGAAGCAGCTAAAGAAGTGATTGCACAAAATTTAATTTCTCCAGATGAAGATGATTACGAAGAAGAACATCAAGAATCTGAAGAAGAATCGGAAGAATAAGGATAAAAAATGGCCGGAGCAAAATATACATATCAAGTATTAAGAGATACAACAACAGATGCCGTTATTAAATTAACAGGTATTTTTGATGGTGCATCTCAAGAAGCAAACAATCAGAGAATTCAAGCTAATACATTATATGGCGCTTTGGATGCTAATGGTGTTCCTTTAAGAAGTTCTTCTAGTTTAAGTAATACCGCTCTGAGTTATTATGACTTACAATTAACAGGTTTAAAGTATTACGTTAATTTACCAACGTCAAATACATCTGGTCAAATAGGTACTGTTGAAGTATTTTGGAACGGTTCAGGAAGCACTCCAGCGGCACAATATGCCAATTCAGCAACCATTTTTCATTTGAACAGTTCTGGTGAGTTTGGTTTAGGTGAACAATTACCATCTATTACAAATAACTCTGGTGGTACTAACGGTTATCCTTTAGTTACAGCAAATACAGGTAATGGCGACTTAGGTGTATATACTTCAGGTGCAACGGCAAACAGTTCATATACTTTAATTATTGCATTACGTAAGAATAATCAAATGTATCAACGTGGTCAATTTAATGATCCAGCTGCATTTAACTATACTCCTTATAACCTCAAACCATAACGGAAAAGTAATGAAACTCATTAAAGAAATTCACGAAACAGTTAATTATATTACGGAAGGTGCAGACGGCAAAAAAGAACTTTACATTGAAGGTCCTTTTTTAGTATCCGAAAAGAAAAATAAAAATGGCCGTCTGTATGAATACAATACGATGAAAAAAGAAGTTCATCGTTATACTGAAGAATATATCAATAAAAATCGTGCGTTTGGT
>Ga0208739_1000069_pt1 | contig 40729 bp, 21 predicted proteins | sample CryBogCBE27Jul09_FD_184566 | JGI IMG/M metagenome (GOLD analysis project Ga0208739, IMG submission 184566) | Freshwater microbial communities from Crystal Bog, Wisconsin, USA - CBE27Jul09 (SPAdes) (version 2) | ecosystem: Environmental > Aquatic > Freshwater > Lake | place: Crystal Bog... | reverse complement strand
TAGTACCCTTAGGGTACTTACATACCGTACTGGTTAATTTTAAAGATGGTAAAACTTGGGAAATAAAAATAACTCAAAAAACCAAGCGAGATGGATGGCATGCCTTCGAAAGGAACTTGGCCGAACTGGTTAAAAATTATGAAGAAAAAATTAGTGATATCGATTTTAAATTAGATACAAATCGAGTTAAGAAAGATATTGAACGTAGTACACAGAAATTTTTACGAAAGAAAAAGTTATAATGAATGTTAGATTACTTAGTTACAGCCAGCCAACTGAAGAATTCACTAGCATGGGAATCTCTGACGCTCAAGAGCTTATTGCCTTCTGCGCCAGAGTTTCAAACCCAAGCAATCAATTCAACACAGAAACTAGCGAGAAGCTTATCAAGTATCTCATCAAGCACCAGCATTGGAGCCCACTTGAAATGGTCTCAGCTTGCATTGAAATTACAACAACTAGAGACATTGCCCGTCAGATCCTTAGACACAGAAGTTTTAGTTTCCAAGAGTTTAGCCAACGCTATGCTGACCCGACAAAGGATCTCAACTTTGTACTTAGAGATGCCAGAAAACAAGACCTCAAGAATAGACAGAATAGTGTAGAGTTAGATCCACATAATAACGATGAAGATCGATTTCTTGCTTATCAGTGGGAACGTATGCAAGAGCTAGTGATTAAACAATCACGTGACGCATATGAATGGGCTATACTAAAAGGTATTGCCAAAGAACAAGCTCGTGCTGTACTGCCAGAAGGATTAATTGAAAGTCGTTTATATATGAATGGTACGCTACGTAGCTGGATTCATTTTATCGAATTGCGTAGTGCTAACGGCACACAAAAGGAACATCAGGAAGTTGCTATTGCTTGTGCAAAGGTTATTGCTGAGATTTTTCCACTTGCCACTGATCTTGTAGCCAAGTAAAATCATTTATTTTAGACAGTGCCTCCGGATTGGAGGCATTTTTTTCTCCATACCACCGACCAGCTAATGCACCCGAATAGGCATAAAATCCGTATTCAGCATTTTCATTCAAAGAACACCAAGCATCTAATCTAGTTAAAGATTCGTCGTTATTGATTACTGCTAATTTACACGATTCCCTAAATGCCGATTTCCAGGTACTAAACGGATCTGTGTTAAAAGCTGTAATATTACTAATAGTATCCATTGCTTTAAATTTAGTGCTGATACTTGTAGTCATATCTACTGTATTAGTATCCATTGTTAGTGTAAGATTTTTTGGTAGTAATTTGACTCCTCCATAACCGTAAGATAAATTGTTAACAGGATTTAAACTACGCCAAACATGCACTACATCTAAATCCCAATCTGGGACTAGATAATCGAATTTAAAATCATTTAATATAATAGCATCTGCATCTACTACCCAAAACATTTTAGTAAACGATTTCTTGGCGGCCGCTATATGTGCCTGATGTATGCCTTTAACACCATGCACACGTTTTGCTAGAGGAAACTTTGTTTTTAAATCATTAAAATTTTCCTCTGCATAAAGCTCGTTATAACTGATAAAAATAATATCGTACATTAGAATTTTTTACGTACACTACGTGGCATAGGGCTATAAACAGTTTTAAAAAACTTACTGCCAGCGCCATCTAAATTGGCAATTTCTAATTTAGATTTCGCCATTAATTCTTGGGCAAGAAAATTTATGTATTTGGTTATTTCTTCTGGTTCCGCAAGTGCATGAGTAGTTCTCCAAAATTCACTTAGACAATCAAAATCACGCACATTAGCGTAATCCCAATCAGTTAAAAGAGTTTTATAAGCTCCTTCTCTAGCTCCTAGTATTGACCAAATACCGTTCTCAACATCGGCACCGACACTTGACCAAATTAATAATCTATGATAATTTTGCCACCAGATTTCACTAATATTGTTTACTTTAGCACCTTGCACTAGGCACATTTTAACACCTTCTCTGAATCCTGCTCTCCACGCTTGCTCAGGAGTTGCGTTGGTAAAACTTTCACTATAACATTCATTAAACTGATAATAGCGTTGATCAAAACAAAACTCAACACGACCTTGCACATCATCAGGATCTGAGTTTTCATGTGTCTTCATTTCGTTAACAAACTTACGTGTCCATAATTTGAGACCACCATTTCCGTATTTTAATCCGTTAACATGAACATTACCTGCCCAGCTAAAAACATTTTCGTCTGTAAATTGTTTTCCATCTAGTTCAATTTCTACTTCTAAATATTTAGGATCAATAATATTATCACCATCCACTGTTGTAAAATATTCAGTTTCGCTTAAAGCCGCACAGGCTTTATGCGCCGCATCACTGCCTTTAACTCCATGAACACGTTTTGCCCAAGGAACTTTAGTAAGCAAATCTGCATAGTTTTTTTCAGCATTGGGTTCATTATAACTGAGAAATATAATATCCTGTTCTATAACTTTAATTGTTGTCATGGGTAATCCTTAATTGCTTGCTACGAAAAACAAGTGTAGTTGCTATATTAATTTTAGATATATCTAGTTCGAGATCATTTTCAAAAATTACCCCTACGCATGTATTTTCACATAATTCTTTTTTATCTACTATTATAGTTCTTATTAAGAAATTATAGTCAGTTTCTAAGATAATAAAAAAAAGAAACTTTTCAATATCTAATTTATTTTTAAATCTTAATTTTCCGGATACAGATAAGAAAAAATTCCACACTTTATTAGTCTCGTTCCACTCTACTAATAATTCAGGATCAATTATATCTTTAGTTGGAATAACTTCCAACATAGTATTTTTAAATCTTGGAACACTATCTACGAGAGAAACTAACTGCAAGGCAGTAGAATTTTCATCTTCTACTAACCCTAAAAGATAGTCGCTAAATTTTTCTTTACCAGTTACTAATTTTTCGTATGTAGAATAATCGATTTCAAGATAATCTTTATAGAGATTTATTTTTTCATTTGTAACAGATAATAATTGTTTTGTGTCAACATCATAATATGCATAAAATACATCAGGAATATGCTTAGGTGGAGAAGCTATTTTTTTACGAGCCATTTACTAACTCCTTTAACTTATCAACTAATTGTTGATCCACAATATCTTTTTCTACATAATGAAATATTTTTTCTTGTTTTATATTTCCAACCAAAAATTCTCCTTTAGAATTTAATACAAAATTGGCATAATTTCTCCAGGATACCGGAACAGTATCCCACCCCTGTATAGCAGATTTCATGTGTATAAATTCTAAAGGATTTGTTTGATCAATAGCAGAATCTTCCATACCAGAAATAATTAATGCAATAGCAGTAGCTAAATCCATGCTTATCCATAATTGAGGATCAAGTGGAGCAAAATTTCCTCTACAAAATTCCCAATTATTAATTACAAATTCTAATACTTTGTAAAATTCAAAACTAGTTTGATTCTTTTTAAAATAATGTAATGCAAAATAAGGATTAGGTAAATTATTAGATATAAATGTTTTACGATGATATAAATCTTGTTCTATAAATTCTAATTTATAATTCCGAATCTTACTACAAAATTTAATATCAAAATTACTACAAAAATCCCACCATAAAGAAATATCTGCCAAAACTAGCATATCGGAATCCAAAACTATTGTTTCATCGTACGGTGTGGTATAATATAACTTCCATCGATTTTCTGCTTGAAGTGGGCTATCTTCTACTTCTTTAAACCAAGGAATAGGAATTATATGATCGAATAAAGATTTATATTCATCAGGTACAACGTTATTAGTTACTAAACTTACATTTTTAATTACTTTTTGACTGTATTTTATGCTAAGTGCCAGCACACACGCCTGTCGAACATAATCAACTGAATCTGTATTCTGGGCAAAAATTAAAAATCCTTTAGACACCTGAACCACCATCTATAAATCTACTAAGGCTTAATTTGTTCATGACATGCACATCCAATCCATTAGTTTTTGTAACTAGATATTCACCTAAGTGATCTTTTTTTTGAGTTATAAATTTCATTTTTACACCATCTGCGCTTATTAATACATCGGTATCCATGGCGTAAACCATCTTACCGGGAAGCTCAATAGCAAAATCATTCTGCATTTTACCTCCCATAATATGTATAGCTATACTAAAAGCAAAATCATTTCTATAAGTATTAGAGGTTATGTTATATAGTAATCGATAATATTGCCAGTTTTCCTTTATTTGAGTAATTAAATTAAAAAATAGTTCCATGACAGTTGTTTTTTGAAATATAAAAACTGTTGCCCAGAAAAACGGAATAGTGTATTGATTGATCCGTTGAAACTCGGAATTATTTCGTTCAAAGGCAAGATCAAAACTACTTTGATAAATTTGGAATTCGTAGTCATTATCTAATGCAGATTTTAATATGTCAGAATTAATAATATAATCGCTGTCAATTACTAGCGTTCTATCATAAGGAGTAAGATTAAAAATATTAGTTCGATTATGATTTTTCCATACCAATGACTTTGAACTTAGTGCGCCGTCGTAGAATTGCTTTGTAGATGTTTCTTCAACGTATCCTATTTCTATAATTTTGTCAAATGTATGATTAGGGAATGCCTTTAACAAATAGTTTTTACTGTCTGTTATTATACTGACAGGAATATCTAAATGTTCTTGTATCTTACTAGCCGCAAATATAGCTAATTTTATATAATCAATAGATGCATTATTTTGTGCAAAAATTACTGCGCCTGTAGTCATAGCTCGACAATATCTGAAATTTTTCTCTTGCTTCTTAATTCTGCATATTTGGCAGCATAATCATTTGTTGACTCAAAAAATTTCAATGAGATATCATCAAAAAACTTTTGTACATCGTTGACAATAACTGGCAAATTATTAGAATCTAAGAAAGCTACATCTTCGGAATAACCCAAGTCTAGAACTGTTTTGGTAAAATTAATCAACTCAGGGGTGATTTTAAATGTGGCGCCGTTGATATAGTATATCAGCTTTTGGTTGTATTCTTCTAATATTATTCTGCGTTGATTAGACAAGGTTGCCATATAATTGGCAACAGCAAACGCTTTTTCAATTCTTTCATCCATAGATAACTCCGTAGTATACGATAATATACTACTTTAATTATCTTGTCAAGAGGTTAGAGTATTAAGGTCCTGAAGTAGTTACACTTGGAACGTATCCGCCAACAGTAACATTTGAACCAGAAGCATAATAGCCTTGGACTACACTAGTTAAGGTACCTTCTACGTTTTCGTCCGTTCCCCATGGAGGATTTGGCTGACCTGATAAGTCCTTGAACGAAAGTGTAAATGTAATAATACTACCAGTTCCATCTACTTGTGCGTAAATATCATATTGGTTTGGAGTATATGTAGGACTACTAGTCGATTTAGTAAACAGCGTTTGTGGGCTTGTAGTTAGTTGATAAAATCCAATACTACTTGCAGGAGTGCCCGAACCAGTATTTGTAGTACTATTATAGTTCATAGTAATAGTACCCATATTGCTTAACAAGGTTGCCCAATCATTTCCTTTGGCTTGACTACCGTCCGATGGAATATTTGATAAACTTGCACTAAATTGAATAGTACTGCCTGAGTTAAAATAGTAACGTGCATTTGTATTGCTACCAAAATTAAGAGTTACAGTATGATTAATTGTACCATTCCATGCACTAGATCTAGTACCAGTTGCCAATGTAGCCAATGATGCTTGTCCCGAAGGAGGAGTAACTAACGCATTAGTTTGTATTAGCTGTGCAAATGCATAATAAGCCGCACGGTCATATTCTCTAACTAATATGCCTGTAGTTGGTACTGTTAAATTTCCACTTTCATTATTACCAGTTTGGTGTTGTCTTGCCGCAAGTAAATCGTTTCTTAATGCGGCCCAATCAAGGTGACTGATTTGTTGGCCGACACTAACTTGGCTGCTTGTAACTGATTGTCCGTAACCAAGTGTTCCTGAGCCAGAACCTAGCACAGTAGCCACTATCGACTGTATCGCATTAAAGTCACTAGCAAGTATTGGGGTACCTTGTCCAGCCATTTTTTATCCTTTTTAAACTTCTATTTTAAAGTATTACACATTCTACCAATGTTTCAGCTGTGTTAGCACAATCTTCAAGTGCTATAGCAAAACAAACAGGTACAGAATCATCTGGGCTAAACATAACACTCATGCTTACAGCTAAACCATTTCCATAAGATGCCATTTGATCGCCTTTACTACAACCTCCAACAACTCTAACTGGAATACGTCCTTTAAGTGCTACATATTGACCGCCTTCTAATGCAGAATTCATTTTATAAGCTGGATTAGTACTAATAGCTCCGATTGGTTTACTACCATAAGTTGCGGCTACAACTTCAGCTGTGCCGCCAACACATACTACTGTTCCTGGTGGATATTCTTCTTGAGTTAAATATTTTTCTGCCAAGTCAGCGTAATAACTTGTTGTGCTTGCGCCATTAAATGTGTTAGCATTAATATTGCCGCTACCATCACGAGCTACAACTGTTCCTGGACTTGTTGAAACACTACCTGCATACGCGGTTCCACCAATAACTAAATTATTAGCGTTAGTTGCTGTTCCATAAAAGTTAGTTGCTGTTACGCTTAACCAAGAATAATTTGAATTACCTAAATTACTTGTTGCAGTAACACCCGGCAATACATCTGCATTTACTAATTGTAATGGTGTTAATGTTGTTGCATTGTTTGTTGTTTGGAAAACAATAGTATTATTACTTTCGTTTTGAATTGTAGGAGTACTACTGTTGTTATTGAATACACGCAAACGTGCAACAGGATTACCAACTGTATATCCTACGTCTGCAAAGTTAACAACTGTACTAAAAGCCGCACTACCTGCTTGTACATAGTTGCTAGCTAGTTGACCGCCTAAACGATCTGAATTACTTGCTGTACCCCAGAATCTGTGAGCACTTTGGGTTTGACCAAGTTGTGAACTGTTATTTGTATTAACTAAAGTTACACCTTGTTGTATTTGAGTAAAACCAGTAATAGGATTTACAGTACTATCTAATGTAAATGCACTATCAGCACTAATAATAAAAATAGTCTGACCGTTATCAATAGCTTCGATTACAGTATGGCTAGTACCAAATGTGTCTTTGACGCTGGTACTTAACATTTCTGTTGTACTAGAACCTGCAACTGCCTGTGGACCAATTAGGGTAAAACTACTTCCACCCCATGCAAACAGCTGATTTGTTGTAGTATCAAACCAGAAATCACCTATTGTTAACCCGCTAGGTGCTGTAGTTCCAATTTCTGCTCCACCTGTTGTACGGAATTGAGTACCGTCCCAGAATTTTAATTTACTATTTCCGCTGTCAAACCAAATTTGACCAGTTAAAGGGCTTGCAGGAGCTGTTGAATTAGCAAAATTTTCTAGCAAATAGACAAAATTTTCGTTCTGAATTGCCCCGTAACCTGCGTAATTTTTACCAACCAACTTTAAGTCGGTGGTTGCATCAACAGTACCGTCAGCAACTGTTACAAGTAGCGTCCCGTTATAGTGATTGATTGTATATGCCATTGCTCCTGTTTCCTTATTCTTGAGTATTTATCATTATTTTAACTGTTTACCAGCCGCTATTTAGGACCGCTCTTTTCCAAGTATTTGTTGCTACGCAAACGTAAATGTACGATGAATCCCATACAATTTGTCCTGTTGTTCCTGTACTTGAACTAGTTGCAGGAGTATATGTGCTTGTTACATTTAATGCTGGAGTTGTTACTGAAATTGAACTCTTGATAGAGCCTGTAACGTCTAAACCAACCTGAGGACTACTATTAAAGATACCTACAAATTTGCTTTGTGCATTTACAAATATCGCCGGGCTTAACCCTGAGCTACTTAGTGTAGATATTTCAAAATTTTGGTTTGCTGTGTTAGATTGTATCTGAAATAAAGTAGTAGTAACATTAATTTCAGTATTACTACCCGGTCCTAATATTAAAGATGGATTAAGAGCGTTATTCTGTATAGTCAATGTACCATTACTAATAGTACTATTACTAGATGTTGTTACAAAGCTAGTTGCGGAAAATAAAGTTACGCCATCTGGCCCTAATAAATTGCTAGCAGTTAATACTGGAACATTAAATTGCACACCTGTAAGTGTTCCTACATTGAACCCAATGCCAATATTTCCATAAAATCCAGTAATTGGGCTAGCAGGAATAAATGCTTCAGATGCAAATATTCCTAATAAGTTACCACCATTGTACAAATAAGTAATAGTATGAGCAATTTTATTAGTATCTATTATAGTATCTACAATAAAGCCACTTTGTCCTTGGCTATTTGTATATGCAGGGCCTGCTAGTATATTAGCAACACCATCATTAAAATATAATTGCCCCGTTCCGCTGTCAATCCATAAGTCTCCAGTAGTTAAACTACTAGGAACGCTAGAACTAATTAATGTTCCACCGCTAACTACAAATTGACTGCCGTTATAAACTTTTAATCTGTTTTGGGTTGTATCAAACCATAGTTGTCCAATAATAGGATTGTTTGGTTGACTGGTATTTGCAAAATTTTCTAATAAACGTACAAAATTATCATTAAAGTATATACCATAACCTGTGGCGTTTTTACCAATTAATGTAAGATCAGTAGCTGTTTGATTAATTGTTCCGTCAATTAATTCAGTTAATGTGTTGCCGTTTGTTAATTGTATTGAGTAACTCATTATAGTACACCGGTAAAAATTATGTAATTAATAGTCTGGTATGGATTCATTACTACTACAGGAGTTGCATGACTATTTGATATCACACTTCCGCTGTCTGTTAAGCCGTATCCTTGACCACTTTGTGACGTTGCTGTTAATCCTTTACCCGAACTAATGTTAGTATTAGGATCTGTTGCACTATTTGGAGCACCAACAGCATAAAATTGTTGTACGCCATCATTAAGATTATGTTTGTGATCTGGTAAATTGTTTGGACCTAAAGTAACTGTGTTACTTCCGCTACCAGCACCAACTGTATCTGCGGTAACATCGGTTACTCTATTAGCTACACCGCCGCCAGCAGTTACAAAACTACCAGAACCATCTTTATTTGGAACTGTTAGTGCGTTATTCATGTTGTCTGCACCCAATGGAAAACGTCCACGCAAGTCTGGTAGTGCAAATGTACTTAATCCAACTAGTAACCCCGGTGCTTTATATGTGTATTGTATTACAGCAAACAACGCAGAATACTTGTTAATCTGCAATTCACTACCGTCACATAACAAATATCCATTTGGAACATTAGTTGCTAGTCCTGCATAAGGAAAAATACAACCAATTGGAACAGTAGCCACATGATTCATTAATACATTTTTAGTCATACTGATCAAACCAGTACCACTTCTGTACACTAAAAATGTATCAGTTGGAATCGAATCAGTTGCGGCTGTTTTATTTGTAATAATTGACTGGTTAATGCTAGTTGTAAACAGCTGGGTGCCAGTTAATGACTGACCGTTGAATTCTAATCCATCGCTGGTTACATCGCCTTGTAACTGTAGTACAGTAGTCGATTGTAATTTTGCCGCACTGGCCGCTACACCTTGACTACCTGTTAATGTAGCACCATTGAGTGTACCGCTAAAGTTACCGCTAAATGTTTGTGCAAATACGTTTCTAAAAGGTCTTGATACAGATCCAATGTCGTATGTGTTGGCTGCACTATCTGATCCTGGTAATATTACACTTGCCGCTACTGGGTTGTTATCACTATCTAAATAATTAATGTAATTTTGCCCGTAAGTAGTAACATCGTCACCGAAGGACGACTTCTTAGCAACAGATAATCCACCTGCTGTTTGAATACTTGCGCCTCCCGGATCGAACGGACTACCACTAGTTGCATCGGTGTCACTAGTACCTTGTACTATTAATCTTCCTGGAACTGGTTTTGTAGTTGTAGGAATAGCTGATACAAATTTGATAGTTGCTGTTCCATCTGAAATATTTGATCCAGATGTATCAGTTGGGCTAACGGTTCCTGTAGTTCCAGATGTTACTACTAGATAGTAGTTCAGTCCTGCGGCAAGATATTGCCCAGCAGTAACGGCTGTTAAATTTGTCCAAGAAATAGCTTGTGTAGTAGGATCATCTTTAATGTATGCGCCACCAATGACATCTAATGTCCCTTGTGGACTAGTGTTACTATTACCTAAGCCTAGTTTAGCATCTGCTGTAAGATGTAATGCTGTGTTTACTGTTCCGTTATTGTTTAAAGCAATTTCAATTGGATTTCCGCTATTTTTAGAATAGAACAAAGTAGTATTGCCGTTAATACCAATATTAAATCCAAGGTTAGCACCGACTGTTAATCCGCCATCATTGCGAATACTAATTGTATTGTTAGCAATAGTAGCTATATCACTACGTAAAAAATTTGAACTAGGAACTGCTGTTCCGCTTATTAACAATGCATCTGCTGAACTAGCAGTTCCCCATAATGCTGTATATTGACTTCCTGTATCAGCAGATGATTTAGTACTAGCTACATTTATACCAGTATTAATTGTCGGATACCCTGCTATTGCGGCTTTAGGAGTAAATGCATCTTCACTTATAATAGCTACTCGATAACTTACTGTAGTGCTTGCACTACTACTAGCATATATGGTTACAACATTATGGCTAATGTTGGCTGTATCTACGATTGATTCTACTACAGGTCCAGACGTTAAGCCTGCACTATATTGAGGACCAACTAAGACCCAAGTACTTCCTGAGTATAAAAACAACTGACTTGTATTTGTATTAACCCACAAATCGCCAGCTAGAGCAGAAGCTGGAGCATTAGTTGCCTTTTTAAGACTACCAGCAGGTTGCCATGTGGTGCCATCGTATACTTTTAATAAATTAATACCGCTAGCAGTATCAAACCATAATTGTCCTTGTACAGGATTAGTTGGTGCAGTATCGTTAGCAAAGTTTTCCAACATGTGTAACATGTCACTAGCTACTACTGATGCGTAACCTGTATAATTTTTACCTACAAAATTAATACTGGTAGTACTATTAATAGTACCATCAGCAACTGTAATTGGTGGTTTGTCAGGATTATTAGATTGTGTAAATGTAACTTGATAAGTCATCTATTATACTCCTACCAATCCAGTTAAACTTTGAATACGTACTGTATAATCTATTTGAACCAGTCTGTTAAGACTTTTTAATACAGGGTGAAAAATAACATGTGTTAGCAATAATGACGAACCGTTACTATTGTAAGCCTGCAAACCTAGTTCATCAAAAACAAATTGACTGTTGCTGTTGTTTACCACATCGAACGCACTTTGAGTGCTTGGCTCACCGTAGTCTAACAAACAAGTTACAAATAAATCTGTATAGTTTGTACCAGTAGTGTGTCTTGTTTCAATAAAATTTCTAGTAGGATCTGTGTTGTTTGCACTATTTTGATTAACTACTTTTGCGTATGTTTGATTGTAAAGACTAGCATTTGTTCCGCTAGTATTTGGTGTAAGGTATGTAATAATTCCTGTTGGATCGATACTTGTTCCGCCATTGCCAAAAGCCATATTGTAAACAAAGCCGTTGCCGCTGTCTGCTAGACTTTGTGCTAAAGCTACACTAATATTTTCGTAGTGAATTGCATTGCGTTTGTCAATGTAAATTTCTTTAGATTCAGGGTCATATATCTTAATATGTCCCTCAATATGTATTCCTGTTGCGTCTTTAGTCTGCATATCAATCTCTCTTTATCTTATATTTATCCGTATCAATTATGTGCTAGTTTAACTATCGAGCACCGGTAGTTTTTCTTGGATAAACTGCTCCAGATGTTGGGCGGAATCCGTAATTATGTTTAGGAAAAGTTACATTAGGTCGAAGTTTTGAATATAAAGAAGCCCCAATTGGTGGGCCTAAACCTGTTACACAATCCCATCCTGTTGTTCCTGCATATCCTGTAGTAATTACATCATTATTAGATCCTACTGTAATATCATAGAATGCACTAGGATTAGAGTAAAAAAGTGTGTTATAGTCAACACTAGATCGTTGTACACCTGTTAGTTGCTGAAATCTAGCTAACATTCCGGCCATCACAGGACATGCTAGACTAGTGCCGCCGTAACCAGCGGCCGATCCATTAAAATATAATGCATATACATTCATTGGAGCCGAAATATCAGGAACTCCTCTTACAGTTAATGATGTAGGGCTTCCTGTGACTCCGTTTGTAATTTTTGTATAGTTTAATCCAGTTTGCCAACTTGGTAAAGAAAACAATGTGCTCAGGCCACCACCGCCTCCCCAAGTTGTTCCAAAATTTGAATCTCTATTATCATCTGTTTCTGCTGACCTGGCGTTGGAACCCGTTAGTGTAAGTTTTGTTCCGCCTACTGAAATTACTAACGGGCTCGATTCTGGATAACCAACCGATAAACTGCCAGCGCCTGTGTACCATTCAGACCCTGAATCTCCAGATGCAATAAGTATTGTTTGTTTGTTATTAAGTGCCGTAGAAAATTGTGTTGATAAGAAATCACTAGATTCAGAAGTTCCCCAACTAATACTGATTATATGGCAACCATCTGCTATAGCTTGATTGATAGGGCTTGTCCAAGTTTGCCCAATATATATTGTAATGTTAGCCTGAGGAGCAATAGTAGCTATACAAAAAATATCAACAGTATTTTCACCGCTGGATCCGTCAGTAGAACTAAAAGTACCGGATGCTCCATCAAACAATTTTTGTTGTATTGTTGGAACTGTTAACGAAGAAGAAATTAATCCAGCATTTTGTAAGTCCGCAAAAGATTTATTAAGATCGCTTTGTAAAAATCCGCCGCCTAAACTAATAATTCCAATTTTAACTCCATAGCCAGTACTTGCAGGCAAACCGTATGCCGTGGCAATTTGAGGTGGTGTAAGATATCCGTTAACTGGCAATGCATTTGGCACTGCCCCTGTATTAGGATCTGTTATATCTATTGGAACAAGGTTAGCTGGTTTAAAGTCCATATTATATTTCTAATTTAAGATAAGTTAATGTCACAGTAATAACTTGGCTTGATCCATTGTTATTATAAATTTTTAAATAAGTTGTTGCACTAATAGTAGGATCTGCATTATAACCATAAACTGCTGGTGTAAAATATGTTGTAGTTGCTGTAGTAGTTATTGATTCAGCAACAACGCCGCTACCTGGTGTTGGGTCTGTTGTTATTGATCTTGAACTATCATTTGATTGTGCAGTTGCACTTGTGTAAACAGTTACCCATGCGCCAGCAGATGATTGAATACTATATAATGCATAACCTTTTGCCATTGCAGTAGTAGCTGTTGTGCTAGCTTGGTTGGCTAGTACTGAAGTAATTACTTGGACTGTTGAACGAGTTTGTAATCCAATTGGTTGTACAGAACTAATTGTTCCGTTATTAATTGTAACAGTAGTTCCATCAACTTTTACGCCACCTAATATGCTCGTAGTAGCTGTTGGTAATGAATAATTTGTATAGTTAGCAACTAGTTGGCCGCTGCCATTAAACGTTAAAGTCGAGCCATCAATTTTAATTCCGCCAGAAACTGTAGTGCTTGCTGTTGGTAACGTATATTGAGCAGAACTAATTACACCTCCGCTGATTGTAATAGTAGTTCCATCTACTTTAACACCACCTAATACACTTGTAGTAGCTGTTGGTAATGAATAAGCACTAGCACTACTAATTACTCCATTATTAATTGTAACAGTAGTTCCGTCTACTTTAACACCGCCCAACACACTTGTAGTAGCTGTTGGTAATGAATAATTTGTATAGTTAGCACTGATAATTCCGTTAGTAATTGAAATAGTATTGCCATCTATCTTAACACCACCTAATACACTTGTAGTAGCTGTTGGTAATGAATAAGCACTAGCACTACTAATTACTCCATTATTAATTGTAACAGTAGTTCCGTCTACTTTAACACCGCCCAACACACTTGTAGTAGCTGTTGGTAAAGTATATTGAGCAGAACTAATTATACCTCCGCTAATTGTAATAGTGGTTCCATCTACTTTAACACCGCCTAACTGCAAAGCACTTGCTGTCGGTAATGAATAAGCCGCAGGAGGTGTAAATGTAAACACATTATTAAGATATGTTAACGAACCTGCACCGCTAGCCGCATTAGTTACTACACTTAAACTATTTGATTGTAATGGAGTATAACCTAATGCTCCAGTGACTTGTCCAATAGTTAATGTATTTCCACTAATACTAGATACTGTTGCGGCATTACCAGTAATGCTTCCATTAATAGTATTTGTTACTGTTAAGTTTGTCAATGTTCCTACACTAGTTAAACTTGAACTTGTAACATTAGATGCTAACGTTGTGCCAGTTAATGTACTAGCAGATATTGTACTACCATTTGGAATTTGTTGCCAAGTAGTTCCGTTATAAATTACATAATCTCCAGGATTAAATGTATAACCCAATGCTGTTCCAGCAACACTAACTACATATTCCCAACCAGCTGTACCTGTACCGTTTGCCAATGTTGGATTATTTGTGTTTGCATTCCATGCACCTTTGAAAACAACTGCTCCAGTTAAACTACTAGGAATTTGTGAAGCAGATAATTTGCCAGTGCTATCTAAAGTAGCAATTCCGCTGTTTTGTCCAATAGTAGCTACAGCAGGAACACTAATAATTCCACTAGATATTGTTACACTTGTACCATCAACTTTTACACCACCTAATGTACTTGTTGTAGCAGTTGGCAATGTATAAGCCGCAGGAGGTGTAAATGTAAAAGCACCAGTTGAATTATTATAAGTTAAACTACCTGCTCCGCTAGCCGCATTTGTACTAACACTAAAAGATCCTATTGAAACATAATTGTTTGGATTTGTAGCATTATATGGTGTAAAACCTAATGCCGATGTAACTTGACTACTAGTTAGTACTCCTGTGCTAATTACTCCGTTATTAATTGCTATGCTTGTACCATCAACTTTAACACCGCCCAATGCGATTGTTGTAGCAGTTGGTAGTGAATATGCGGTTGCTGTAATAACTCCATTGTTAGCTGTAATTGTTGTACCGTCAACTTTGACACCGCCTAATACACTATTAGTTGCATTAGGTAAACTGTAAGTACTGTGGCTAGTAATAACTCCATTAGTAATAGTAATTGTACTTCCATCAACTTTGACGCCACCTAATACTGTTAGACTAGCAGTTGGTAGCACATACGCTCCTGGTACTGCACTTATGACTCCATTAGTGATAGTAATTGTACTTCCGTCAGGTTTAACACCTCCTATTTGAGCTACTGTAGCAGTTCCTAAATATGCAGTAGTTTGAATACTAGTATCTGAAAAGTTTAATGTTGGTACAATAAGAGAACTAGTATTAGATAATAACACACTTGGACTTGTGCTACTAAGAATAATGTTACCTGGAATATTTAAATTACCATAACTATCAACGTAAACACTAACATTACCATTGCTTATATTATTAAGTTGTTGCCAATTAAAATTTGTTCCGTTAGTAATTAAAACTTTTCCGGCATTACTTGCTTGAGCAGGAATTGCTGATTGTGCTACGCTTGTATACAATTCTGCAAAATTTGCATTTATTTTTTGTCCAGCAGTACGCAAACTATCACCTGTGTGATCCCCTGCTATTGTACCTATATTAATGGTCTGTTGCGTCATTTTTTATTGTCCTTGATCGAATGTTTCGCCAGAACTACTGTCCATAGTATCTCCAGCACTATCAAAAGTTCCAGTTGGTGTAGTACTTATCTGCTTATACTCACTATACCAAATGCCCGGTGTTGCTCTTAAAAATTGTCCAATATTGGATGTATCATATAATATGCTTATAGAATTATCCCACGCAACACCTGTATTTTTAATTACAGTTATCTGAGTTCCAAAATCTAACAAATTAGACAATGTTATTTTTGCAGTTGTTCCGTCTACTGTAAAATCAGCAGGGAATGTAACATCTCCCGCTGGGCTTTCAGGAGCATTATTAATATTGAATACGCTATATGATTCTTTCTTTAAACGTATATTTCCAATAAAGAATGTCCAATTAGCAATATCTGTAAAGAAATTAGTACTTGTATGCGCAGTTGTACATCTGTAAGTATACGGTCCTTGATTTACAATAGTTCCTACTGTGTAATCAACACCGCTAGTCCACACACTTCCTGTATTATATCCGCCGACAAATACTTCAATTTCATTCACATTAGCTGGAATAAAATCTAATTCAACAGTATCTGTGCCATCACTTATGTATTGTTTTACAGTCTGAGAATCAGAATAAGGAATAGTTTCGCTACCACCGATATCTTGTACATGTGTACCTACTAGATTCACTGTAAACACACCTGTGCCCAATGTGCCTCTGCGTAATTGACCTAGTGTGTTGCCGTTTTTAGAAAAATATTCAATACGTTCTCCACGGATTTCAACAACACCTGGCTTATTATTTGCAGGACTTGGAACATCAAAATTACTTGCATCTGTTAAAACAATAACAGTATCATTCCAATGTAAATTTTGTGCCAGAGTTGTTTGCTTAGTTGCACTCAATCGTTTGTAACTTACACGATTTAACATGTCTTTAAATTGCATATATGCAATACCTGGAGTTACAATATTAGATCCAAATGTTATCAATGTAATTACGTCTGAGGATATCAATGAAGATGCTAAAGTAATACTTTGTAAATCATCATTCAATTTATATTCTACTGTAGGAGTTAATAAAGTTGAATTTTTAATCACCCATACATAATAGTCATTAATTACTGGACGATCTAATTGTATTAAGCCACCGGCCGCTGATTGATAATAGTAAAAACTTGCACTATTAGGAGTTAATTCTGCATCACTAGTTACACTAACCGCAGTACGCTCAATATTCAATATATCGTGTTGATAACTGCTAATAACTTGTACCAAATGTGTATTATCGTACGCTTGCGCAAATGTAATTTGATTAGTTGCAGGATTAAATGTATATCCTTCGTTTGTTATGATACTTACAATTAATGTTTGTCCCGAATATGTTTTATAAATTGATTTATTAATTTTAACTGTAATACCGGACAAATCAACAATATAATCAGTTCCTTGAACTAAAGTAACATTGCCGACATAAACAACTATATTAGTAATAAGCACTGCAAACGGAACAAATTTAGTAGAATCAATAGTATAATTTAATCTGTTGCTGCCAATTGTAAAATAACTATTTACAGGAGCTGGTAATATATTTTGATCTACACGAACAATCATATTAGATTCGTTAGGCAATGCATTGCCAATTTGATTTTGCAATGTATAAGTTGTAGCGCCGTTTGTGGCTACAGTTTCTACTTTAGTAATTGCAAATGTCTGTTGAGACCCTGCTACAACTATAAAACTAACTAATGCGCCTGCCGCTGGCGCAACTGAGAATCTAAATGCAACAGCATTAGAAAAATCATATGAATTATTAGTTTCAAATACTTGAGGGCTTGCAACGACTCCATCTACATAAACTAATGTTGTTATTAGATTTTGCCATTTTGCATTACTTACAAATTCAGTTGTATAACCATCGCCAATAAAATGATCTATATCTAAAATATTAGAGCCATTAAATCCAATACTAAACAAACTAATTTGTGTATTTGCACTCGGAGCACTACTAAACACAACTAAACGATTTCTATAATCAACAGTATAATCTACATTTAAAGTTTTAACTGTATCATTTAATTTTACAATTACTGCACCTTTGCTATTTGGTTGTTGGCTTAATGCAAAACTTGTAGTTGTACCGTCTGCAATATAATTGTCAGTGCGCATTGTAGCGGCACCGTTATTTGGTTTGTCAAATACTTTAATTGCAACCGCATCAACGACTTGCCCCGGCACAACTTCTTCTGGTGCTGGGCTAGTTGTTGGTGTAATTAAATCATCTCCATCAACAATAATATCATCTGCGGCAAGACCAGTAGCAGTCAAATATATTCCGTTTAATTGGCTAGTATCGCCGCCGCTAAGACTTGTATCGTAATCAGTTGCTTTAGGAGCAATACTACCATCACTTGTAGTTTGTCTTATAATAAATTCATCACCTGCATTAACAATAAATGCTGTTGAACTTGCAGTGCCACCTTCGTCTGTTACTGTTGGACTATTTGAATTTGCGCTACCGCCATCATCTATTTCGGAATCCAATGTAGTAAATGATGCTCCGCCATCTATAGAAGTATAAGGTGTTGAAATACTAAATGTCTTAGTAACAACTCCATTACTATCCGAAATACCATTAGATAAGAATGTGTTTACAATAGCACTTGTATTGTATGTAGGAGTTAAACCTGTAGCTGTTAATATTGCTGTTGCTACATTTTGTAATGCAACTGAAGCATTAGTCAATGTAGGTGCTGTTGCAGTTACAGTTGGTTTATTTGGAGATCCAATAATAGTTAAGAATGTATTGATATTATTTGTAATGCTAGTAGTTGCCGCAGATCCTCCATTTAGTCCTGTATTAATATATTGTGTAAAAATATTTTGTAAAGAACTAAATGCTGTGTTAGTAATAATGTCCAAACAAATAGTTTTAAAATGTGTATAAACATCTTCCCAATAGTTGACGGGTTCTACATTTAAAACGCTATTGTATAACCAATATCTTAAACCAGCATGTGTAGTTTGACTATTTCCGCCGTAAGTCAAATCGTATATTAATGCCCAAACAACATACTGAACATCGCGTTGACAGCTAGCGTGGTTATAATTCACACTAGGATATGTAGTGGTAATATACGCCACCATTTCTGCTTGAATGTATGGTATGTTATCAAACAACAATATTCCGGCATTAATAATACCAGTGTTTGTTCCAGACGGTGCTGGAAATTCTGGAGTAGGTATAACTCCATTATTAGTTTGTTTTATTATTCCTACAATATTAGCAAGATTTGTGTTAATTGTACTAATTGCATTGGCGTTTGCGGCTACTGCTGGAATAGCTAATATTTCATTTGCAATAGATGTTACACTAAATGCAGTGGCAGCAGGATCAAATCCGTAAGTTGTTACTTGATCCAATATTTCAAGAGCTACAAAAATACTTTGTAAATTACTGGTTACACCCATCACAGTAAATGCTGTATCATAAGCAAATGCATTTACTAAATCTTGTATAAAAGGATTAATATTATAATATGGATCATCAAGTCTGACAGGATTTAATTGACCAATAATATTAATAATTGTTCCAGAAAGTATTTTTGAATTAGACAAATTAGTTAATTTAATTTGTCCGTCAGAATTAATAATAACATCGGTTGGCTGAACTAATGTACGGGTAAATGTGATATAAGTACCTTGTGGAATAGCTTCATATATAATATTACTTAAAGTAACAGTATTACCGTTAATTCCAGCAACAGTAGTATCATAACTAAAGGCACTGTAGTTTGCCAATGTCACTACATCATTAAGTTTCAAACTTGCTGTGCTTGATACTGCAATAGTTAAACTACCTACTGCGGTTACTGAAGTAGTTGCAAGATTATTTACAACAGTTACATAAGGTAATATATCTGAAAGACTGTAATTATAAACTGTAGTAACACCATCCGATTGATAAGAATCAGTATGAGTTTGTGTTCTATATAAGTTTAATTGTACGCCAGCCGCAGGTGTATATGGTAATGTAAATGTATTAGTATTGGCATCTACGATAACGTTATAATCAGTAAATGTCTCATCATAAGTGTCCCATGCGTCCGTAAAATATGGTAAACTATCCCAACCTGTGGATAATTTAAATCCTATACCGTTAACAACAACTCCGCCATAATCAACACCTGTCATTAATTGTGCAAGATCTTTTCCTAATTCGCCAGTTGTTGGAGAATACAAATATTGAATTCTATCTGTGGCTTTTAACAACGCTTGATTAATTTGATAAGTTACACTAATGCTAGAACCCTTAACAGGAGCAGTGTTAAACTGTATCATTCCATAATAAGTTGTATAACCCGAAGCTGTTGAGCTAAGGACTGACATTTTATATGTGTCTCTTAAAACAAGAATATTATTGATAGTAACAGTGCTTGCTCCAAGAGTTATATCTGGGCCCCATGTTAATAAAAATTGTAATTGACTTCCGCTTCCAGTAAATGTTTCAGTTTTAGTTCTTTGTGTTATAAAATAAGTAGAATCAACGCGGTCAAATTTCATACCAACTAGTGTGCCACGAACGACACTATTGCCAATAATGGCACTAGCTGTTGCGGCGACACCGGTTTGTAATAGCCCACCGTTAATCGTAACAGTTGGTGCTGACAAATAACCGCTACCTGATGTTAATAATACAATTCTGCTAACTTGTCCGTTACTAATAAATGCACGGGCGGTAGCGCCTGAGCCACTATCACTTGTAAAGACAACTTGTGGTTCTGTAATATAATTTGAACCGTTACTGGTTAATTTTAAATCAATAACTTCAAAGCCTGCATTTGTTAACCAGAAATTCCAAGGATATGTACTTACTGCACCATCTTGGGATTGCAATTTACCGTTACTAACATACGTGTCGATAACTTTAACAACACCGTTTTCATATATTGGCTGTAAGTCAAAATCAGTAATAGGTAATTGCGCTGGGTCAATACTATTATAATTACTTACATATTCGCGGATTTTAGTCTTATATGGTTTAACTTCGTTAACATAATCTTCGAAGTTTGCTAGATTATCTGGTTTGTAAGTAACTGGTCGATCCAATGCTCCAACATTATGCTGTGCTTTAACAAAACTTGTTTTGAAAATCCAATCAACATATGGCTGTTCGCTTAATGCATATCTTACGCCAGCAAAGAATATATCTGAATAACTACCATTTAAATTATTTTCTTTAGTAAAGATATTATTTTTAAGTGTGTTTAAAATAATTCTTAATTCTGTAGCGGCTACTTTATCAAATCCTGTAGAATCATATATTGTATTATCAAATCCTAAATCAGTATTTGCTAACTGATACAAACTACTACTTAATTGTATCGTACCGTTTTGTATACCAACTGTAGCATAAGATTGTGTCCAATCAACGCTTGTAGAATTTGCATATTTGTACAGTAATTCCCAACCGCCATTATTGCTATTTCTAACTTTAACAGTATCGCCTATAGATGCATTAATAGCATTTAAACCTGTTAGGTTAGCCACAGCAAAAGTTGCTACTGTAAATTGTGTGGCTGTAAAGATTGTTTTGCCATTAGTATCGACATATGATCCGTACCAATCACTATAATTCCAATAATTTCTTACATCGTAGCTTTGTGTTAATGTACGATTCCAAGACTGTTGTACTGGATCGTAACTATAAATGCTCCAATTACCGTTTGCTTGACTATCACTTTGTACTAATGCTGAATAATCTCTAACTGTGATTGTAGTAGTATTTGCTGTATAACCTTCTCCCGGAGATATAATGTTAGCCCCAATGATTTGTCCTTTAGCATTTAATACTGCTTGGACTACTGCACCTTCACCTACGCCATTAACTGTTAAGAATGGTGCCGTAGCTGTTCCATTAATCGATGTTATATAACCTTTGCCAGAACTATTGATGACCACTCCTGTAATTTTTCCGTTATTAACTACAGGTGTTATGCTTGGACGAGTAAAATTACCAACACTAGCATAACTTAAATCCGTATCTACAGAAAATACAGCATCATATAATCCAGAAATGATACTTGGTTGAGGATCGTAAGTTTCTAAAGGTGCAATGTTATCACTTTCAACAATTTGATTTTCGGCTAATATTTGATTTGTTAATTCTACAAATTGCTTTAATGCTTCAAATCTATTTACAAACATTCCTTGTCTTGGACGATTTTCGATACCATAACGAATCTTAGGCGGTAATCTTGGATCAGGAACTTCTCGACCTGCGATATCTTTTCCACACAAACTATCAATCCATTTTTGTTCAACTACTGTAGGAATATATGTAGTTGGGTCATCGCTTATAATTTTCCAATGACTATGTATATTTTGATCTGTTTTTGTGCCAGTCCAATATTGTATGCTTAATACAACATTATTTGATGACAAATATTGTTTAGCATTAATTAAACTAAAACTATTAGGGCCAGTTAATGCAAGATATGTATAGCCCTGACCTCTTGGGTTTGATATTAAACTCGACACATCTTGTGCCGCCATATGTCTTCCTGAAACATTAGGAATAAATTTCTTATTTTTAACCCAGTAATAATATGTAGTAACAGTTGATTTAGTTACAGTATTATAAGTTGTACGAATACTATATTGATTATCTCCATACAAACTTGTACCGCTAATATTCAATGCTAACCCAGCAGGAGTGTCTGCTTGTGCGTCCCATTGACTTGGTTTATATTTTGTGCCAATCCACTCATAGATGTCTATAGTAGAACCAGTAGCTAGTGTACTCCAATTTGTATTTCTATATACAGGATCATCTTCATACGCATCGATAATTTTTGCGGTGCGAAGATCCCACCATAGTTGTCCTACTTGGTCAGTTGTCCATGCCGCAGAAGAATTTGGAGATGTAGATCCGCTAAATGTGTTGTACACAGCAGGATCATAAAATGCTTTATACATAATTTCTTCGTCTGCTGGCCCTGGGACCTTTCCTTGGGCAATGTCGACAACATCTAAATGAGTTAATAATTCTCCTGTAATTCTATTATATAAAAAGGCTTTTTTAATTTTAGTTACATCTGGTTTATCAACTTCGGTATGGTCAACTGTCCATGTAAAGGTATTTTCAGGTTTTCCATAATCAACTACTCGACCAGATACATAACCTTGATCAACTGCTTCAGGCAACCCGACTAAAATATGATTGGATCCAACTGCAAATCCTGATCCGTATCCATCAAGTTCTATAGTTTCATTAGTTTTTAAAGCCGCTGTTCCAGTTCCTGCTCCATCACCTGTAGCAGTAAATGTTACTCCGATGGCGTTTGTACTTGCTCCGACTTTTGTAAAGTCTGTTGTACCTAAAGTTAAAATTTGATAAACATCATTTATAACAAATTCTCCAGCAGAAACTACTGGATTAGATTTAGTTAAACTTTCGCTAAAGACCCATTTAGTAGCATACACATCATACACATCAATACGTCCGCCATTGACTTGATTGTATACAAAATCTGTACTGTTTTTATCAAATGTTGTTTTGTTATTATCAAAAGTAGTTATAATTCTAGTATCACCGTATTGACTAAACACTACCAGTGTTTCGTAGTCATTCATAAACGATATCTTATTTCCAAAATGCCCATTGGTTTCTGGAATGTGAGGTACTAAAGAGTAATAAGAACTGTAAGTATTGTTTGCATAACTGTATACACTTACTCCGCCACGTTGTACAAATCCTGGAGTCGTAGCTGTATCATCAGAAATTGCAATATAAGTTCCAGAATTAGATATGCTTGTACTAATTCCAAAATCTAAATCAGTTCCTGTAATAGTTTGCAACAAACTAAATCCTGTTCCAGAATTTTTATAAATTTTTACAAGACCGTTTTGTGTTCCACCGCTTGCACTAATAGCAAGTGTAGAACCGTCTTGACTCAAGCTAATGGCACTACCAAAGTTGCCTCCAGAAACTGAACCTGTATAGAATTCTGTAAAATCATATCCCCACCCAGTTACTGCAAATTGAATAATGCCGCTTGGGATAGAATCTGGACTACCGCTTAACAATAATGTAGTGCTGTCGACTACACTGATAACAGTTTGTCCGCTGACAAATGCAGGGTTGACCAAACTCATTCCAACTCTTATACCGCTTGTACTAGCAACTTTTAATGTGCCAAAACTACTACCAGCAGGATTATAACTAGTTGATTGTTGTATTATAGTAGAATATTTTAATTTATATACTGCACCGACTGTTACATTGCTACTATTTTTATAACCGGTTGCAGATACGTATAATTCATTAGTACCAAATACTAAATTACTACCAAAGTTTTCGTTTGTCACAAACAATGGGCTAACAATAGTATCAATTAAGAAATAATTGTTATTAGCATCTTTCTTGTATAAGCTGACAACACCTTGGCCAGCAGGACCGCCAAGATAATATGTAGTGTCAAGACCTACATAAGCTGATGTGGCTTGACTAGTAATATCTGTCCATTGGCTGTTAGAACCCGGTGAAGGTAGTGGTTGCTGTGTAGCTGTCATTGCGCCAGCAGAATTTGTTGCTGTAGTTAATGGAGATAAATTAGAACTGCCTTGTTGTCCCGAAACTGTAAATGTAGTTGAACTTAAAACAGAAACAATATAATACGGAGCTCCAATTATTATACCGCCAAACGAAAATCCTGAAAAAATAATTTCATATCCTGATGCTAATCCTGCAGTAGTATCAGCGGTTATAACTCCGCTGGTATTTGTACCATAAATGTTTATAGTTGTTTGGCCATATAGTGCCTGATTAGATTGATATAATTTAGATTTATAAACAACTAATGTATTATTTGGATAAGAATTATATATTGACCATGTACCATATGAATTAACAGGTAGATAATAAATTTGTTCCCAGTACGCCGATGTAGATGTAGGTGTATGATTAGGCAATACAGTTGTCAATGCTTGCCAGTAAGCAATATTAGTTCCAGAACCAGTTGAAACTACTACGCCTGCACTTAATGTTGAAGTGTTTACACTAGTGTATGCACCAAGATAGTTAGTGGCTGCATAGCCAGCTAACGGGCTAGCAGATGCCATCCATGTACCACCACTTGAAAATGCTATTGAAGTAGATAGTGTTGTAGGTAAATTCTGACTTGCAGTAATTGTAAATGTTGATGAGCTAACTGTTGCAGTAGATGTTTGACTAATAGTTACGCTAGTTCCAGCAGACACAGAAATTATTGTAGTTCCATATGGAATTCCTGGGCCTTCTATCAAGCCGCCAATCATATTAGTTACAGCATTTGTCGTAGTTAGGACATTTCCGTTAATAGAAATAGAACCTGTTAATAAAAATACTATGTTGGTAGCAATATATGGAGCAGATATAATTTGGCGTTGCACCCAAGGAGTTACTGTACCTGCTTTATCGTAAGTAATTATTTCCCCGAAGCTAGATCCAACTGCGGCTAATGTGCCTTTGTTGTTTACTGCAATAATATTACCAAATCTTAATTGATTTTGTGCGGCTTGATTATTAACATTACTCAATGTATAAACAGGATTATATACCCAGCTGGCCCATTTACCGTCGCCCTTGTCATCTGTCCATACTAGTTCGCCTGGATTTAATTTTAAAGTGAGGATAGAGTCTAAATTATCTATGCTATTAGTACGTTGACTAACTAGAGAATACACAACAAGTTCATTACTTTGATTAAACGGATTTGGAAAATTTCCTAAATTAGCTGTTACTGTAAAAGTATTCAGTTTTACACTAGTAATTTGATAAAAACCTTGTAATATTGTTACTTGTGACAGACCAATCCATTGTCCGACAGATAATCCTGTTAAATTTTGTGTAGTAAGTGTTAATGTTTTTGTACTTAAATTATATGAAACACCAGTAATAGACAAATGGATATCAGTATATCTATACAAATTCCAACTAGGTCCTTCAAATGCTACCCAAATATATGCTCCTTCGTTGAAAGAAGTAATATCTTGATTAACTATTTCTGGCAAATAGCCCAGGCTTAAAAATATTTCTTTACTATTCACATACCCAGCACTTCTTAGGAAAGGATAGTATGTAGTTAATAATGGCCAAGGCTGACTATTATACCCCAATGGTGTTAAGTAAACATCGTTAGGAGTTTGTTGTATAATAAATGTATTTTTTAAATTAGTATCAATGGTATTAACTAATTCAAAGCCTTGCGGATTCGATCTAAACAACCCTTCGTCTAATATAAATTCAATTTCTTCAAATGCTTTTGCCGCACCGTACTGGCCTGCACGTATAGCCCATTCTTCGTAGAATGTTAAACTTTCTTCGCTGTCTGAACTAAGGACATTAAATAGTTTATTAAGAACATTTTGTGTTCCTTTTTCACGAATCATTCCTTGATAAAATTTAAATTCGCTAACATCATCTTGGATAATATTATCTAAATACTGACGTTTTTGATAACCAATTAAATGTTGTGCCATTTTTTGTTGTTGGTTGTCAAAGTTATCGCTATCTAAACTATAAAAGTCAGTAAATTGGGTTGCCTTATAAGTCCAGTTAGGAATTAATTCCGCTTGTGGTCTAGAAGATAGTTGATTCCAATTTGTTGCATCAAAAAATTGTACACCAGGAATCGATGCGTTGGCTGCATAATAAAAACCTTGATAGTTAACTATATCGCCTAATGCATAATCTTTCCATGGTTGCCATTGCTGAATATTAGCTTGGTCAAAAATAAATCCTGGAACATCTAACCCACCGTACCAGTCAAGACTCACGTGTCCTGAAACTTTAATACGTTCTTGTCTATATCCGCTTTCTGGATTGTAAATTACATCATTAAAAATTGTAGAATTATCTAATGTAATTACATGCTCATTTTGAATTAGATAAAAACTAGCACCATAGATTCCATCATCAGTACGTGGACTGTAACTTACAATATTACCTTCTCTAAAGCTGTCTAAGAATAATGGTGCCAATGGTGTTCCATCAACTTTAAATATTTCATATTCGTAGAATTGATTACTAATGTTATCGACTACTGCTAATGGAACATTAAAGGTAAGTTTGTTTGCCGCAGGGCTTAGGCTTATAACACTACTACCTACTGTACTTAATCCGTCTAATTTTGTATACTTAATTGGATCAAATATTGCAGATGCCGCAAGATTATACAATGCGCTATAATAATCGCCATTATATCTTACTATAGTACCGTATGGTACTGGTTCATTTGGAGTCCAATCGCTCCACTTATCTTCGCCTGCTGTCCAGTTTTGTGTGGTCCAGAACAAGAATTCTTTAGCACTAGTATCCCAGTTACTAACATTATTCAAACTTGTATTAAAATCATCAAATACAAAACCTTGATCTTTTAACCATTCTCCGTAACCTTGTAAGAAATCAACAACATCTTGTATTGAAGAGAACTCTGTTCCATAAGGAACAGTTATAGGATTTGATCGATCCCATAATTTTCTTAATACAGCATTTTGACCACCTATAATAGGCAAACTAGATAATTCAGCAAAGGATGTAGCATCGAATGTTAAGCCGGCAGTTAATGTACTTAATGCTCTGTAAAATCTTCCGTTGTATAACACAACAGAATTAGCAATGTACTGTTGGCCTGCTGTCCATGTAGAATAAGCCTCGCTTATGCCTCCAATATTAATGCTTTGACCAGTTTGAGTATATGGATAATATTTGAAATAAGGATGAGTAATACTATATCCTTTAACTTCGTATCCAGCTTGAAGTTTAGTAATAATAACACCACTATAGTTTATTCTTCTAATTGGACTAGAGCTGTTAATATTAACATGATAATTTTCCTGAGGAACAAACACACTTCCGGCACTTTGTGGAGTTTTGCTATCTAGTAATAAATTAAATTGTTCTTTACTAGTAAATGCTCCAACTCTATAACTAATTTGACTTGTCATTGTAGTCAAGTCTGTAGAGTATTGATTGTAATCTTTAATATTATTACTAAAGATAAAATTCAAGATATGATCTACTATATAATTGATTACGCCGGCAGTTTGAACACGAATTGCACTAGAGTAAATGCTTGGTAATACTATATCTTTTGGTCGAACTCTTAAATTAGTAGACTTGTAAACAAGTTGACCTGCAAGATTTCTTGAAATATTTGATCTGTCAAGTACTAGACCAAATGTTTTTGCAGGAGTTAATAAGATAGAAGTAATTAATACACTAAATGGATAGTGGCTGCTACGGCGCCAGGCACCTTCGACTGGACTTACATCACCGAATACAAAGTTATTATCTATGCTTGGAGTAATAGTACCATAAGCAAGACCCGATTCTCTTGGGCTGAATAATAACCCATCACTATCTACAGGAATATGTTGCATTAAGAACGGTTTAGCATACTTGCTTAGTTTAACTGGAGGCACTCCTGGAGCTCTTACTAGGCCTTGGCTAATATCTTGCCACATTGGCAAATTGTCTCCAGTATAAGGAGCAGGTCCATATAAGTCTACCCACCAACTAGGCATAATACTAAACCCTAACATTTCCCAAGGACATAAATTAGGACGGTCAGTATCTAAAATATATTGATAAATTCCTCTCCAATAACCTGGAATATTTCTACCGTCAGGTGCATTTGATTCAGAATAGTTATAAGTAAACGGATTTGTTATATCATAGCTTAGAGGTTTAGTAAAATCTCGTCCTGATAGTTGCACCCACTTGTAAAAATTAGGAGCAAGAACATCATTAAACTCTGATAAAGTATAATCGTTTGGTCTGTTATAACTAGGAATGACATCAGCAATGTCAAAAATAGTAGGATCGTATTGTACTTTAATATTGTTGTATATACGTTTTTCTAATTCTAAAATTAAATCGTCACGATAGTCACCGTAAGCTAATACTTGGCTACCATCATGGCCTTGTATCATCGTTCTTGGAGTTACTAGTGTTGTATCTGTATAAATTTGCGGAACATAAGCAGGCCATAATCCAAGTTTTGTTGGAGTAGCCGGAATAAAACTGCCATCAGTGCTATCATATTCATATGTGCTAATAGTACTTCCATTAGTTAGCGTAAATGAATCTTGTACAACTATAAAACCAGAATTATCAAATGTATAATCTTGCCCATAAATCATCTGTATACCGTTATAATATACACCAACTGCTTTATTTGATAAAGTTGTTAATGTAAACACACTAGATAACGGATATTGTTTAATTCTATAATCAACTACTGTGAGATTTGTAACCACACAAGCACCATAAGGCGCCATATCACTAAAATAATATGGGGAAGTATTAGGTTTATCTTTATTAAGTTTTTGTAAAATTAAATTTGTAATAACAACTGGGTCGCCATCAATACCTAAATTGCTAGCAGTTTTAATAAAATTTCTTTTAAAGCTATTATAATCATCTCGTGCTTGTTCTAGACTACGTACAATATTATTCGATTGATTGGTAATATGATAAATTGCAAGACTCAATGGTCCGCTATGTTGGACAAATTTAGTGCCGTACTGAGTTACATTTCCTAAATCTCTTAAATTACTATCTCCTGGAAATGTTCCTACAAAAGTAGTAGCTAAATTATCAACAATAGAATTTACATGGTCGGCAACTTCACCTAATGTAAAATCTCCCATTACATTATTCAAAGGATTATTTTGTAAATTTACTGGAATTTCATAATAACCATTGCTGTTTATAGGTTGTGCGGCAAATGCTCTTATAGTTAATACATCAGTTAATGCAATATCAGTTGTAAGTTGTACTTGAACATAATCTGAATTTGTAACCAGTTTCCATAAAGTTGGACTTAATCTGATTCCATTTACATAAACTCTTACTACTAGATCCAACAAATTACTAACATCGTCAAAAATATCAATATTAAAATTATTTGTTTGTCCAGAATTTTTATATATTCTAATTGCCGCTTGTGTATTAGGTGCGGTGCATGTTTGCCAGCCGTTTTCATAAATTGTTTTTCCAGCATAAGTCTGACTTACAAGATATCCAACATTAATGGCTTGTGTTATAAGACTTGTAGTTTGTTTATATTGAAAAGTATCAGTTGCTAAGGTAAAATTAAAAACAATATCACCAATATTACTAATATTTCTATAACTCAATGGAAAACCTAACGCAGTATCAGATAACCCTGTTCCTGTCTTATAAGAAAACAATGTAGTTCCAACAAAGGTAGTTCCGTTATAAACACTAGAATCTCCAAAACTTATACCATTTTCGTCTACGACATCAAACAACGGAGCTTGATTTACTGTAAGTTTTTGCTGACTTTTAATCCACGAAGTTCCGTTATACCAAAATGTTTTGCCTTGATATTTGTTACCAAATTTAACAGTGGCTACTTGATACTCTACTGGATCTGCAATTTCTACTAAATGAATTTGTCTGCTACCTTTACTTAAATGTAATACATCAACAAATGTAACTTTAAATATTTTATTTTTTACAAGTCTATCAGTATCGGCAGTAAAAATAATGCGCTGACCTTCTGCAAGTGCTACTCCGTCAACATTATAAGCAAACAATCCTTCAATAGTACTAAACGCATCTGTAGTATAATCATCGATGATATCGATATCATCGATTGCAGTTGTTCCATAGTTAGCAAGTTTTAAATCTGCATCAAATTCAATAATAGGTCTAATAGCCCTTGCTGTTTGATCTAATTCAACAGGATTACCGTTATAGGTTGAACTAGTAGCGATGACATCTTTATGGAACCAATGGTTGTATCGACTCCAATTATTTCTATCATTGCTTGTTCTGTTAATAACAATATAGTCCGATGATCCAGCATATCCGCTAGCATCACTAAAAGGTAAACTATCAAATTTGTCGCTGTCAAAAGGAATAGTTTTTTCTTCAGTGTAAGGATTAACAACTTCTAAAATTGTTGTTGGAATTAATTTAATTGCAACGCCAACACCTTCAACATAAAATTCTCCTACAGCATATTCTGCCGGAATAACATTGCCTTCAAAAGCTAATTTCATTCCATTACTTAGAGCAGTACCGTCGGGTAGCTTATAATGCTTTTTACCTAGCATGTCATTTGCTATATCTATGTAAGTATCGGCGGTAATATCTAAAACTTCAATTGCTCCACCTAAATTAATATCTGACTCACTTTGGTAAAATAACAAAGTTGGAGCATCTAATGGAACACTAAATGTAATAGTTCCATTTTCTACTGCATAGTTGTCTATGTTAGATGTTACATATCGATCATCACTACCTGGACTTCTAGCTGTTTTAAAACTAAAAGGATTTCCCGGACTTGTAATTTCAAATGTATATGTTTGTCCTCTGTATAATTTTAATACAGGATTACGTGTAAAACCGTTAGGTGTAAACAAATACTCGTTATTACTTAATTCTGATTCAACAGTAACAGTATATGTACTTGTAATAGCTTGTTGTTGTCCTACAATTTTAATAGTGTCAGGACCGTATGGCATCCAGTAATAATTTTGAAAATTAACAAACTTATCCCAATCGATATGAGGATCCCAACTGTAAAATTCTTGTTTGTTTAATCGAGCGTGATTGCTAGTATTACCGCCAAATGTTCCAATTTGATTAATGTAATCTATATAATCTTTAAAGAATGTTTGATTACCAATTTTATCTGTTACTGTTATAGCCGGTTCTAATTGGTAATTTTGTCTACTAGCATCAGCCGCAGTTAGATAAACATCGGCGCCAGTGGCACTTTTTGCATTTTCTCTACCTACATAGCCATTAATTTTTTTAATACTGCCAGGTTGATATAATTGATCTAATGTAGCTTGTAAGAATTTTTTATTAGCGTCTGACTGATAAAATTTAGGAAGAAAATTTACGGTAAGACCGGTATTACCTAATGGATTGTTATTATTAGCCATTAGTTACTCCAAAGGTTGCACTTGTTATGTTTTGACTTGATACTAAAGAAGTTAAGCCACTGCCTGTTACTGTTCGAGAATTATCACTAGTTAATCCTGATACAACATTAATGTCTGCGCTAGTTGCACAACTAATTAATATTTGATTGCTAGGACATTTAATTTCAAATAATGCTCCAAAGTATAAATTACCTTGTTTTGGAACAATAACAAAATTCGTAATATCTGGTGTGAGTTGATTAATCACGTATGTAGATAATTCCGTAAAATAAAATGTGTCACCAAAATTCCAATTTTCTAATGCAAAGAAATTATTAAATGCTGTAATAATTCTAGAAATAACGTCATTGTCGCTGGCAGTACTTGCAGGATTTTTAACTACATTAAATGTAGCTTGTAAATTTAAATCAGCTTGACTTCCAAACAATAACAAATAGCTCACTGGATGATAGATAATTTCATCTGAAATAGATTTAATTAAATTCAATTCAGGACTTAATAAACTGTTTAGTTCAGTACTGCTTGGCGGTAACGGTTCTGCTACATTCGCTCCTGCTAACCATTGTCTAAATTGTGTATCATAATCAGTTGTTAAAATATACACATCCATGATATTACTTGCACCCGGATCAATACGGCTATCATAATCAGCATTGTGTGTATATTGAAATTTTAATTTGTCTCGGCCAACATAAACTTTATAATCTAAAGATGCATTTAGTGGGCTGGTAACATTAGATGCACTATATTGCATTACAGTTTGCGTATCTAAAAAATAAAAATACTGTCCATCATTCCATTGTGTATAAGGTCTAGCAGAACTTTGTGTTGACAATATTTTAACTATACCAGATGCATTAGACACATATCTATAATCTTCTTGTCCGGCACTAATTAAATATTTTTCCTGTACAATGTATGTTGTCTTATTGTCCGGCGAAACAATATCTAAAAATAATTGAGGATTATCAACAATACCATTATTCATACTGTCTGCAAATGATATTACAATTTTACTAGGATCAATATATCCATCTAATCCAGTATAAGAATTAGTAATTTGCCAATTAAAATCTGTAGTAAATGGGTAAGTCGATGTAGGTTGTGTATTAATGCTTAATATTTTTAAATTGTCTAATATGGTGGCACTAGAAACTGTATCATAAACTTTTACAGCATCGTCAAAATAAAATGTAACTTCTTGATCACTTTCAAACACATATCTCATTAGTCGTGTGGTAATAGTATAAAATTGATTATCCGTGGTAAACAATAACATCCAACTAGAATCTTGTTGTGTATTTGTAGTATCGCCTTGATTACCTAAACTAAAACTCATAGTAGTGTTTAAATTTGTTTCAAATATAATTTGCCAGTCCATCATTCCGGCTAATGAATCATATCCGTAACGTAGTCCAAAAGGCGTATTATTAAAAATCAAATCTATCATTGTTGTAATAACACTAGATCCAATAGTTAAATTAAATTGAGGAATAATTTGACTAATAACAGCATTTGATGGTACAATCTGATTTAATGTTACAACTCCGAATAACCCGCCATTAACTGTAGTTGTTCCTGTGTTATTATCATTATCCCCAAGACCATCGCCCACAATAGATACAACCTGCGCCCACAAATAACTTACACCTCCAGCAGGCAATAATCCCAATGCAGGAACTGCTACTAGATTGTTTTGATTTGTTGTATCAAAATAATATGTTACTCCTCGTATTGTTGGAGCAATAAATTTAATTAACGACCCTGATGTAAAATATTTTAAATCAGTACTGGTATAGCTAGCTAATTTTTTAGGTAAAGCTGTAGTATCAGTAACGAATCCTGTTGAACTGTTACTGTCTGTAGTTACATTAGCCCACTGAATACTTAAACTTTCAGAAATATAATTTATGTAATTTGCATAATAAAAATTACGTAAGTTAGGATCATCTAAAATAGGAAAAACTGTATTGTATATAATTCCTTCTACATCAGTTTTAGTTACATAAGAAAAATTTGTTGCAGAAGTGTAAATTTCTTGATATAAAATTCCATCATCAGCAAATAAATTTGTACTGCTGTATTTGCCAGTGGGATCAGTTAAATCGAAATAACGACTAATGCCGCTACTTGTTCTATTAATACTTTTTACTTTGGCAATTTTATGTGTAACGCCTAATGGACTAATATTATAATCTTCTCCGGTAACCATACGGTTTTGTGTATAGTAAGTTTGAGGAGCATTGGCTTTAATACTAGCATTTGTTTCTGTTGCTGATGCATTTGAAACAGTTGATGCCAAACTTAAAGTTATAGTCAATGTTTCTGCTTGTCCTTGGCTACTTGTATATGGAATACTAATTGCTACATTTAAAATATCGCTAGGATTTATTGTATATGTTAAACCATTACTAACTCTATAGTAAGATCTAAAATTTCCTAATGGTAAACTACCAAATGTTCCATCTGCAAAACTTAAACTAACTGCATCACCTGCTCTAGTAATTACATTGTAAATTGTTTTAATACTATTGCTTAGGCTATTATAAATTATATTATTACCAGTTGTAGCAGGAACTTGTGTCCAAAGTGTATTTTCAAGACCAGTACTTTGATCTAGGCTGTATAACCATACATCTGTATTATTGATATTTTGTGTGTTAATATCAATAGTTTGATTACTACTTGGTTGGGTAACTGTAAATGTTCCTTGATTTAAATTGCCTTGTGTAAAATTTAAAAAGAATCCTGTGTTGCTACTACCAGCTCCATAACCATCATCTTTAAAAATAAAAGACATATGATTTCCAACTTTTGGAGGTTCTTCGTAAATTACTTCACCGCCAGAAATTGTAGTACTAGTAATTTCAAAATTCATTGTACGACCAGCAACGTTTTTACTAAAACTAAAAACAGGAACGTTTGTATTTCTAGCGTTAAAACGATATTGTCCAGTAGGTATGCCGTATATGTTAGCTTGATCTATTGGATTGCCAAACTGTTGAGTTGTAGGTAAAGCCGCATTGATAACTTTAATAAATTGATCATACCAGTTACTGTTACTTGGATCATTCCAAGTAATTACTTGGCCACTCATATTAATGCCGTTGCTATCTAATACATTTTCTGTAGTTTGAACTGTGCTAAATTTTAGCAAACCTGTGGCAGCTATGTTTCTACTAGCATTATAATTAATCATTCGTGCTAGTCTTAGCACACTATCTCTACGTTCTGCTAGTTCTAAAAAGTTTTCACGAGCATTTAAATCAACACGGAAAGCTATGCTTTGGCCCACGAAGGCAATAAGATCGATAAGGGCGAGGTATTCGCTGGATTCAATGTAATCGTTAAAATCTTCTGGAAAATTAGTACGGATATAGTCAATCATTGTACGACGTAAGTTATCAAAGTCGTAACTTTGGAAATCAGCGTTCTTAAATGATTGATAAATTTTCTGCCAGTCTTCGCTGACTAACAGGTTATTTTGTCTATCCGTTGAGCTCATAATTAGTCCTAATAAGTGTATTTATCGAATGGAATTATGTGGGTATTTTATCAGCTAATCAGCCCGTTAGCTTGGTCAAAGCGTAATTGTAGATCCTGGCTAATATTATAAGGCAAATAGGTTATTACACATTCAATCTGTATGCCAGTGTCGTATGGTGTTATAACAATATTCCCAGCTTGTATTCGGGGATCGTAATTTAAAATTTCATTTACGTTTTGTATAATCAAATCTTTTACTTGTTCTGTTAACGGTTCGAATAACATTTCCCATATAATGCAACCATAGCTAGGTTGCATTAAACGTTCGCCTTTTCTAATATTAAAATTATTAAGTAAATCTTGTTTAATAAGTTCAAAATCGTATAAAATAAAATTTTGTGTAGATGAATTTATTGTACTAAAACCTTTGTACATTTGTGGAGGAGCATTAGTAGGATTTGGGCGAGCAGGAAGTATTATTTTGTCATATAAGTTTGTAGCCATTATTGTTGCTCCTCTTGTGAACCTTGTACTTTATTAAAAGTATCAGTTGCTGTTGTGTATTTGTTAAATGCAGTTGTGCTGGGCTCCGATACATCTTCCGATGCTTGTGTTTTGTCTGAAGTAAATTGTGCAGGATCTAAATTTTCGTGGCCGGCCCAGGGCTCGGTTTGTGGAATTCTTCCTGCTTTAGGAGTTGTATCGGCTGATGTTGCAACACCTGAATTAAAATTAATATTACCGCCGTCTATAGCAGTATTGGCTGCCATAATATGAGTATCTCCGCCAGCTGTTATTTTGCTAGTAGTACCCGATGTTGAATTCCATGCAGATCCTGCTTGTTGGTTTATATTTGTTCCGGCATTAATATTAACATTAGCGCCTGCTGTAAAATTTATATCTCTATCAGCTGTAAAATTTATATCGTTTTCAGTATGCACACTGATACTATCTTGTGCATAGATATCAATTTTTCCATTACTAGTTAATTCTATCCAAGAAGTTCCTCTGCTATTAGTAATATAAATTAAATCTTCGCTATTGTGTAAAAGTATTTGATGCCCTGTTCTTGTTCGAATTCTAATTAATTCATTATGTGGAATTGTAGGATCACCGTCTGTTTCTCCGCCCAGTACACTTGCGTATTCTGGAGGGCCATCTCCGGCTTTTGTTTTACGTAAAAATTTATCATCCCCGTCATCCATGACAAATGTACTTCCACCTAAACGACTTACAAAAGCATTTGGTATTTTATAATCTTCTTTGCCAATAGCGCCTCTTGGTGCGCCTGATCTTTTATCTACAGGCCCTGGGGTACTCCATCCAAACACCATACTTGGCACTTCTCTTCTAGCACTACTAGTAGTTAATCCTCTGATATCGTCGTTATCTAACCCTTGTGTTTTTAACGCATCTGCTAAAGGGTGTAGAGGTTTTTTATTTTTAGTAGAATCTGAAGGACTTCCGTCATTTACTTTTTTATTATATTCTGCTACTGGCAATCTGCCTTCGCCTTCTACATTATTTTCTGTTGAGGCAATTCCAGGAATCATAAAATTCATTCCTTCATCTTGCACACACCCTATCCAGTATCCTCTCTTAGGATCTCCGTCAATAAAAATAACAACTACAGTTGTACCAACATCCGGAGGAACTGCCCATATACCATAACTTTTTTGAGTGTTACCATAATTGTCAGGATCTTGTCTTACAAAATCAGCACTAGTTACACCATAAAAAGGACTCATATATTTTACTTGGTGTAGTTGTCCAGAATCGCCTGTGTTACCTGTAGGTCTTAAAATTTCCACTTGCAACATGCCCATAGCAGTACTGTCTAAGTGACTGATCACTCTAGCTAAAAAAGGTCCTGGACGTGGTTCGGTACCTTTAGCACTAATTCTTGTTTGATCGTTTGACATTATGTTCCTGTTTGCTCTGCATCTGAATCTGTATTAGGAGTTTCGGTTACTTTACCTTTTGTCGATGGCATATCAGCTAATGTTGACTCGTCTAGGTATTCTTGCGTTGGTCGTCTAAATCCAGATAATGTTTGTGTAAATTTACCGTCTGCAAAATGGCTTTTAATTGTTTGTATACAATATAGTCCGCTAAATTGCATAACTGGTGCGCTTTTACTAGCACCGCCAAAATTATACAATCCTGTACTTTGATTAAGATCGATAGGAGTTCTAAAATTAATTATAATGTCAACTTCACCACTTTCATAATTTACAGTTCCATCTGTGTTTAAATTATGTGTGGCCGCTTCGCTGGTATAATTTCCTGTTCCGCTTTGTGTGATATAATATGGATCTCCAATAATTGTCATTTCAAGATTGTACATATCAAACGGATTATTAAGAGCTAGGTTAAACAACTTACCTGCACGTTGCGCTTGACCTTCAGCACCGCCACCGCCGCCTCTGTCATTGCCTGTTAGTGTGTTAACCCATTTTAAAATTGTAGGCATAAATCCTGGTGTAGGAGTTTGCTGTTTTCCATCAGGCATGTATTTTTGATTTTGATTTTTTTCAGGATCTTCACTACCTGTCTGGTTAGCTGTAACTTTATCTTGAGTTTCAGCTAAACCATCTGCACCCATAATATAAACAAATCCATTTTGAATTTCAATTTTAAAATTAATAATATCTACATTGTGCCCAGTATAAATGTATTCATATTTTTTTACTGCCTGATCTGCGAGACTGTCGAAACCCAAGCCTTTAACGCCTGCAGGTAGTTGTCTACTGTTATGTGCCTTATATGGAACAACTTGATAAACAATCAATCGAGGCTTAATACCTGTGTTTTTTTGTGTGTCACCAGTAGTATATACTTTGGTAGCTATTCTATACCAATCTCTATAACCCTCGGGACTTATTTTACTGCTATCTAATGTGTCACTAACAAAATCACTTTGTAATATAACTTGGTTGATTGCTTGCGGAATACTGGTATTTTGTGTAAAACGCATTTCTGTCGATGTTTTATCAAATTTAAATTTTCCAGTATTAAATGTGCCAGTTTTAGTATCGTATAATTGTTGATCTTTACCAAAGGCAGGATCTCCTTTACGCTTTTCATCAAATCCTAAACTAGCTTGTCCAATAAGATTACAATCACCTGGATTTTGAACTAGTGTTTGATTAGTCTTACTTCTAGCAACACCTAGTGTATCGTAAATGCCGCCACCGCCCGAACTATTAGATGATTCAGTAGCAGAACTAGAATCTTCAGTTGTATCAGAACTTTGACTAGCATCTGCTGAACTAGCTGTATTTTGTGGAAATAAAATTAAATATTCATCAGCTTGATCTACAATACCTTGTTTTTCCATTTCTTTCATTCTGGCATTTAAGGCTTTTTGTAAACTGTTTTCGCCTGACTGTAGTATTTCTTGAACAGTTGATCCTACAGCCGATGAATCACTTTTTGTATCTGCAATATCATCTGTTAAAGCAAGTTGATTCCATGGCATAGCTGAACATTTATAAACACTACCTTTTTCAGTAGCAGTCATACTTAAATCAACAAAGCTAAAAGGTATTTGTCTGCCGGTGTTAGGAATATTTTTTATTTGTCCGTTTTCAGTATTACCTCTAAAATCTATTGTAAGGACAAATGGTGCTTCACGCCAATTATCCCAACCTTGTTTTTGTGCTAGTTGCTGACATGCAATAATAAACAACCCCATACTGTAAGGTTCTATGATATCAAATGTAAAGTTCATTACATTAGTATTGCCGCCGCCTTGTTCAAAGCCAACAACACTATATAATTCTAGATTGTTAATAAAAAAATCAAATTTGCCATAGACTGTGTTAACTCGATTATTAGGATCAGCATTGGCATCTTTACAAATTAAAGGAATTTTTCCGCCGGCTTTATAAGTTTTATCTGGATAATTTAAATCGTTTTCTGTAAGACATCCTATACCTAATACATAGGTATAACTTGCATAAGCAAACAGTGGATTAGGTAATGGCAATTTTTGGCCAGGACTTAATCCTTTAAAGAATCCACTAATGCCTGATAGCAAACCAGATACACTACTAAACGCAGACGTTAATCCGCTTGCAGGACCTGATGATAAAAATTGAGATGCGGCATTACTAACCGCAGTTGTGGTTTGTGTTGCTGAATCTATTATACCTGGCAGTGAGTCAAAACTCATATTATAGTCCTAAAACAGTTTTTAGTCCGCTACCTTTGGGTATGTATATTTGAGTTCCTGGAACAAAATCTAATATAGGATCTTGTATAACATCTAAATTACGTTGCATAAACACCCACCAAAGGTTAACTTCTCCATACAAGTCATAGGCTAACAAATCAGGTCGGTAAGTATATTGCGGTTCAATAGTATAAAGGAAATCGTCCGCATCAGCACTAACAGGTCTGATAGTTAGTACATCAAGATAATTGTTTTTTATCTTTGTTTTGTACCAAGGACTTGTATTACTATATGTAGCCATGATTAAATGTATCCAAAACTATTATTGAGATAGCCGCCAGTAACAAATCTATCAAGACTAAAGTTACGAGCACTAGTTCTGCTATAGATAGGTTGTAATGTTACGCTAAGACTACTCTTTGTTGGAACATGCGCTACTCCTCCGCTAGTTGTCCCGCCAATACCAAATGTACCTAATAAACCTGCTACTTGTCCAACTCCTCCAGCAATGGCACTGACTCCGCCTAATATTCCGCCTAACGCACTATCGCCTCCTAACAGTCCAGCTCCAACACTGGCTAAACCGCCAATACTGTCTGCAACACCTTGTACTTCTCCAGCGGCACTACCGACTACGTTACAACCAATATAATCGCAATCATTAGGAAATTGCCAAGTCATTTTTGTAACTACTACCGGGACATTTTTAAACACATAATTTCCATAAGCATTTAAGAAAATAACTGGTGGAGGATTTCCTGCCTTAGGATCATTTCCTGCGAACATTTTGGTAAGGCTGCGTAAATAATGGATCATAGCAATACAGTATAACCCTTGTGTAGAATCTTCTACATACATAGGAGCTTCAATCTGCACATGTCCTGGATCGCTATTTTTAAATGCGTGGAATTGATAGTTTGTATGCACAGTATCAATAGGCTGATAAGTGGCAGCACTTTGCATAGTAATTTTTGGAGTGTAAGGAAATATTAAACCGCCTGCATCTTTCAAAGGTTTTAACACAGGACTTGTTTTAAAACTGGACCAATTAGCTAGACTTAATCTAACACGCCAGTCATTAGCGTTGGCATCTCCGCCGAAACTAGAAACTGCGCTGATAATATCTCCAACTGCTTCTCCGGCTGCTGGAAGATTTACCGCGCGAATAGCAGACATAACATCTCCGCCACCATTACTATTATATGCTGAGCTTATCGCACTACCCAAATTACTAGCCGTATTAATAGCGCCTGCTCCGGCACCCAGCAAATTAGCCGAGCCGTTTAATGAATCTAGTAATCCCATAATAATATCCTTGTTTTGGTATATTATTTATTTGACTTTATTAAGTGCGTAGTTTATAATAAGACATTAGAGGACTGATAAAGGATGACCGCAAAAGTAAA